>OGXF01000460.1_pt1 | contig 38277 bp, 31 predicted proteins | sample 1576191 | NCBI WGS metagenome assembly OGXF01 (sample SAMEA3541545, study PRJEB24748) | human gut metagenome | biome: human gut; feature: human-associated habitat; material: faeces | place: China | collected 2012
ATATCAGTTCATTATAAAAAGCTTAGATTTTTGTCTTGACAACTGAACCACTATACTTTCCCTGTTCTTCTTCCAGCCTAGCTACTGTTTTATAAAACTGAAGGCAGAGTTCTTTTACTTTATCTAAAGCATCATCTCTTTGTTTTTCGGCAAGAAGGGCACGCTTCTCCATCTCCTGGAGTTCCCGTTCGTTTTTTTCTGCATTGCTTCAAACTCCAGGAGCATATCCTCCAGTACCTGAAACCAGTAATTACGGACACGGATGCTTTCTTTATGCACTTCCACTATTTCTGTCTGCTGTTCCAGAATTTTATCTTCATAGGCTCTGCAATCCTTTTGGTGGAGTTCTTTCAGCTTGATATATCTCTCCCCGTATTCCAGTTCTTTATTCCTTGCCTGTGTGGCTTTTAGCCGGCACATGAGTGTGATGTAATCATAGTATCAGACATACGCTTGTCCTCCAGCACAGTTACCATTAAACGCCACTGATAATGTCTGTGATCTTTGAAATATGCTCTTCCAGATATTCAATCATTTCTTTTTATTTTTGGATAAATTCCTCTCGTATCTCAATCTGTTTGAGGTAACCAGCGAGAAGTTCATCACGTTTCCTCAGTTCTTATTTTAAATCAATGTCCATAATGAAACCTCTCTTTCTTACGAAAGAGTATAACAAAACATAGAAAAAAGCGAATTGCCAGAAATTGTTCTTTTGTCAATCTGACTGTGGATAAGTATTCGTTTTACGATTGAAAAAGCATTGATATCAGCCATGAAACTTTGAAAACGGGCTCTGGAATCTAGAATCTGGTGTATAACTTTTCTAAAAAGGAACGGCAGGAAAACTATAAACACAGTTTTTCCTGCCAAAAATGAATATCTACAAAATAAAAAAATAAATTTCGTCATTTTTTACAATAACTTATGCATACCTCTGAACAGTAACCGCTCTAGGACCTGCTTTAAAAATTTCATTAAAAACAAATTTTAATTTTACCACATAATCTTTTATAATTTTCACCCATTCATCACCCTTATCCAATAATTTACTCATTATTTTATCCTAAATTTAAAATATATATGATAAAATCATCCTTCATTATTCCCTGTAAGTAGTCTATTAAAATGAATATCATCTTTTAGTTGTTGCTGACTACCAGATGAAACAATTCTTCCATTTTCCATAATGAAGATATATGGATCAAGTTCTAATAGATTAGATACTCTATGTGTTATAAAAATAAGGATCTTCTCTTTAGAAATATTTTTAATAAGTTGAAATATTTCTCGTTCCATAATAGGATCTAATGCTGCTGTTGGCTCATCTAGCACAAGGACATCACTATCTCTGATTAGAGACCGAGCAATAGCAATTCTTTGCCATTGGCCTTTCGATAATTCTCTTCCACCAAACCAATTTCCCATTTGAACATCTAAATCATCCCCAAATTCTTTATTCATACCTACAGTCTTTAATACTTCAAAGATTTCATTATCACTATTCATTTTCTCAGTATCTGCAAGTCCAATATTCTCTCGTATAGATAATTCATATTTATTAAAATCTTGAAATACAATCCCTAGTTTTCTCTTATAAGCTTCTGGTGAAATACTTTTTAAGTTTATACCATTAATTCGTATGTCTCCATTATACGTTTTATACAATCCTGCCAAAAGCTTGATTATTGTCGTTTTACCTGATCCGTTCTCACCTATAATTGCGATTGGCTTTGAAGAATTTATTTTTAATGATATATTTTTAAGTATTGCTCTATCTGTATCCTTATAAGAAAAACTAACATTATCAAATTCGATTTCTCTAATTTTTTGTATTTTAACTCCTTCGTTTTCTATATTTTCCTCTAAATTTAAAAACGTAAAAAAGTCTTCTATATATAGCTTATTATTATAAATTGATGAAATGCATAACAAAAGATTCTTAAGGTTCTCAGTTATTGTAGATAAAGAATTTATATATGCCACCATATCACCAATAAGCAAATGTCCAGCTTTAGCCATTAACACAACACACACAATTATAATTATACTTACAATTTCTTCAAAAAAGCTTAATATAAAATTTATTACTGTACGTAATTTCAAAAATTTATTATTTTCGTTTAAAATATCCTCATTTATTTTTTTGAACTTACTAATCAAATAATTATGGCACTCGTAACTTAATATTTCTTTAATTGCAATGTTGTTAGTCAATAAATAATTAATATAACTAAGTTTTCTATTCCTGCTTGTTCTTTTCTTTAACAAATCATATTGTTTTCTTCCAACAAAAATATTTGTCCCTGTAGATATAATAGGAATCACTAAAATGAGTAAAAAAAGAGAACTATTAATATTTATAATGATTGCATAAATTACTAAGACTGATATAATAGATTGTACTAAAGACAATATGTTGATATATAATTCATATATCTTAGTTCTCCCCATCTCTGTTGCTCTATTTACAATATCATAGATATGTTCGTCCTCAAAATCTTTCAAATTCAAACGCTTACATTTTTCTAAGCACATCACATCTAATTTGTTGTCTACATATAAATGATGCTTCTCAGATATATAACTTTGGAAATTATGAATAAGAGAAACTCCAACATTGATTCCACCATAAAATGCCAACATAATAAGAAATTTTTTAGGATCACTCACACCAAATTGTAAGACATTAATTAACAATTTTGTTGCATAAATCGTTAATGCAGAAGATATTCCCAGCAACAAAGTCATTATCACCGCTATAATAAAATATTTTTTTGCTAGACCATATAATAACTTCAGTGATTCCAATATGCAGTTTATAAACATTTTATCTTTATTCTCTAAAGCATTTTTGGGTCTTCTTTTTTTCATAATTCTCACCACTACTGTAGTTGTAGGCGGTTAGCATAAAGCTAACCACCTCAACTCTTTTCATGTTTTCTACAGCTTGTAGATTATTCGGATTATCTTATAAAACTAAAGTAATTATCATCAAAAAGTACTCTTTTACTCATAGCTTCATAGATATCCACGTCGACATTTCACAGTATTATTCAAAATCTCCTGAGCTACGCATTGTCCAGAAAGCATTACTGTTATTGCCAGAGTTTACTGAGTTGTCAGAACAGCTGCAACCGCAATGGAAGCATCCATCTGAACCTTTTGAACTTGCAAAACCCCTTTTTGATGAACACATACATGCTCTCGGCTGAATAGTGTTTCCATCTGCATTCATACCATTACCTGCTGGATTGATTAATCTCATACAGTCCAACCTCCTTTCGAAAAAAATTATTATAAATCCACTTAAGTGAGTTTATAATCATTAAGGAATTCTAATTTTTCTGGTGCATTCTCCAGAATTTCATGATATAAGGCTAACATATTTTCTTTAGTTATACGATGTGATTCACATCTGCGATGCCTTTTACTAAAATTCACATCATCTTCATCAAAGCATTCCGTATAGCAAATGTTACACAAATTAACTGCCCAGCAGTTTTTACAATACTTAACAGCTCCGTTTCTAAAATGCTCTACATAGTATTTTTTTATCTTTTCTATATCAATACTATCATAAACATTTCCGATATGAGGCGAAGGTCCCATTTTTTCACAAATTAAGTATTCTCCTTTAGTTGTTACATAGATTTTCTTTGCACCTGGGACACAGCATCCATTCATTCCATAAATTTTTCCTGGTTTATCTGATCGATACCTTAAATGAATAGAAAGTAAGTCTTTGATAAATCCTTCTTTTACAAGACTTTCTATTTCCGCCTCATCATAATTCCCATCCATAAACTTTTTTACTCCCCATGACTCTATCGGATTGTAACGTAGCTCGTCCTGTTCTATCCGTTCACGTATGAGGTTTTCTCTAGGTCCATCCACCCCTTGATATTCTACTTCCTCATCTGGGGTATCTACATAGGATGACGTATGTACCAGATTTTTAGGTATCCATTCACATGTGTCAAAAAAATGTTGAATTTCTCCTAAAGCCTTTTGGCTATAATCAGTAATTACCGAATTAAACAGTATGCAATCTGTTACACGATTCCCAAATGCATCCACCAAATATTTTAACCCTTTCATTGTTTGCTCAAATGAACCTATACCATTTTGGAATACTCGATTACTATCATGAATATCCTTCGGTCCATCAAGACTTACCGTAATGATTGTATGAGGTAACGAAGCTAAATATGAAGCGATTTCCTCTGTTATAAGTGTCGCATTGGTAGTCATTGTAAAACAAACATTTTGATCCGGATAAGCTTTCAAGCAATACTCTGTACATTGTTTAATCATATCAAAGCAAATAAGAGGTTCTCCACCATAGAAAGAAATATACAACTGCTCCTTTTGAGAACTTGTTAAAAACTGATCTATTGCTAATTTAGCAACTTCAAAGGTCATATCATTTTTTCCAAATTCTCGATAACCACCCTTTCCTTCATGATATATACAATATTTGCATCTCATATTACATTTCTCTGTTAACTCTAAAGTGAGTTGTGTCCGCTGAGTAGATAATTCCTCTTCTAGCCCATATACCTGAGGTCCATACAGTTCCCGTACAGGTTCTGCTTGTAAAATATGCTCTTCATCAACTGTATTAAATAAATCTTTTAGCGAAGCAAGCAATTCATCTTCACTTAATGAAAGTTCAAATATACTATCAAAACTGTTAGTTTGGATAAATTTAGTAAGCACATCATTAAGTGCCTCACTAATTTGAAACACCTTTCCAGTACCTGTATCATAAAAATATTTGTGACTGGAAGTTTTAAAATTTCTTCCTAATCTAGAAAATTTTCCTTCTTTTGTTAATTCTAAAAATCTTTTTTGGTAAACATCAAAGTCTAATTTCATACACCCCATCCTTTCTTTGAACCAATAATTAATTTTATTTTATTGGCCTCTATCTTCTGTGCTTTCCTGTTCTAAATATTATGATGAGATTATATCACATTAAAATCCGATAATGATTTTTTGTAAAAACATCGACTATCCATGTAACATTTTCTGATTTGAACAATAACAATTTTTTGATATTCAAGCATATCTTCCGAAAACATAATGTTCACAAACCGATTTAATCTTAAATACCTTGATATTGTCATGCTATCTGTTTATAATTAAAATAATTTATAGAAAGGAGAAACTTGTATGATTCAACCTCAAATTATGATAGTTGATGATGAAACTGCCATTTTAGATCTTTTAGAAAAAACTCTTAACATAGAAGGTTATTATAATATTATTAAGATTTCCAGTGGAATAACTGCAATAAACACTTGTAAATCTAGTAATCCTGATATTATCATTTTAGATATAATGTTACCTGATATTGATGGATATGAAGTGTGCAAACGTATCAGAGAATTTTCTCATTGTCCAATACTATTTTTATCTGCAAAAAATGATGAATTGGATAAAATTCTTGGTCTAGCAGTTGGCGGAGATGACTATGTAACAAAACCGTTTAGTCCAAAAGAAATCGTATATAGAATAAAAGCTCAATTAAGACGCGAAAACTATAACAAAAATGGTACTCGTAACTTTTCAATTTCTATTGGAGAACTAAAGATTGATACAGATGGCTGTATAATACAAAAGAACGGAAAAAATATTAAATTGACTGCCCGGGAGTTTAATATCTTACAATGTCTCGCTGAAAACCTTGGGCGAGTAATCAGCCGCGAACACCTTTATGAAACGGTATGGGGAGTAGATAGTTTTGGTTGCGATAATACAATTATGGTGCACATCCGTCACTTACGTGAAAAGCTAGAAGATAATCCAAACAATCCCAAATACATCATTACTCTGAAAGGTTTAGGTTATAAGCTGGTGAATCCCAATGAAAAATAGATGGAAAAGAAATCCTCTTATTAGAATTGTAGTTATACTCGTTGCATTAGTATTGATTGGAGCTATATCGGGAATCGGATTGTTTTATTATGCTTTTTCTATCCCTGAACCAGAAGGATTAAGTTTAGCAACATGGCCAAATCGCTTTACTGAGAATTTCTCAATGTGGATGGAAAATGAGAATGGAACGATTAAAATAAAGGATATTGGATTGGAACGTCTAAATGAATATGGACTTTGGATTCAAGTCATTGATGAATCCGGTGAAGAAGTTTTTTCCCATAATAAACCAGCAAATTATCCTTCCAACTATCCGGCTTCTGAATTGGTAGGACTGGCGGAAAGTGAATACGAAAACGGGAACACAGTCTTTGTAAGCAGTTTTGAAGATTCTGGCAATACATGGAACTATATAATCGGTTTTCCCTATGCCATTGGAAAATACATGCTCTATTATAACGGAGAAACCGTAAGCCGACTTTCCCCTATGTTTCGTATTGTAATATTTTCCATATCCTTTGTGGGTATTTCGCTGTTTCTTATTTATGGATTTTGGCTCACACGACAAATGGGGAAAATATCAAGAGGAATCGGTGCTGTTTCACTCCGCACCTATCGGAAACTCCCGGAAAAAGGCATATTCAATGGTGTATATGCTGAGCTCAATCAAATGGATGAGAAAGTTCGTCAAAGTGAACAACTAAAAAATGAAACCGAGCATGCGCGTCAGGAATGGATTGCCAATATCACACATGACTTAAAAACGCCACTTTCACCAGTAAAGGGATATTCAGAACTACTTGCACACGGGACTGCAAAAGATAGCCAAACAGTACAGGAATATAGTTTAATTATTTTAAAAAATGTCGATTATGTCGAAAAACTGATAAATGATCTAAAACTAACCTATCAACTGGAATCGGGGGCATTACCCTTTCATCCCAAACAGGTGAGGTTAGTACGATATCTGAAAGAATTGGTAATAGATATTGTAAACGATCCGGTATTTTCAAATCGAAACATAGAGTTTGAATGTGATCTTCCAGAGATTACGGCTACCATTGATCCCGATTTGTTTCATCGGGTGGTGTGCAACCTCGTTGTCAACGCGCTTGTTCATAATCCACCTGATACAACGGTAACTGTGTCCGTTTCAGAAAATAAAGAAAAAGGCATCTGTCTTTCCATCCGTGATAATGGTGTAGGTATAAGTCAACCGGAGCAATCAAAGCTGTTTACCAGATATTATCGAGGAACCAATACAAAAGAAAAGCCTGAGGGCAGCGGTCTGGGGCTTACGATTGCAAAACAGATTGTGGGCCTTCATAACGGAGAAATTATCGTTAGTAGCAAACCGGGAGTAGGTACCGTATTCTCGATTATCCTCCCATCAAATTAAGGTTAAATTAAGATACAGAAAAGTCAAAACTAAGATAGGTGATTTATGCTATAAGCATAGATCACCTATTTTCACTTGATCTAAATTGAAAATGAACAGGAGAATTTGTATGGAACTTCAATTACAGAATTTGTGCAAGCAATACGGAACAAAGTGCGCTGTTGATAATGTGAGTATTCATTTAGAACCTGGCGTGTACGGTCTGCTTGGTGCAAATGGAGCAGGGAAAACTACCTTAATGCGAATGATTTGCGGTGTGTTAAAACCTACATCCGGCAGTATCAGCTTGGATGGAAAGACAATGCAGGAGCTGGGGGAACGATATTACACACATTTAGGCTATATGCCACAGGACTTCGGATTCTACCCCGACTTTACCGCCCGCGAGTTTATGCTCTATATAGCAGCAGTAAAAGGCTTGGATAAAAAGCGCGCTAAAACCCGGACGGAGGAACTGTTAGAATTGGTAAACCTGCGTGATGTAGCAGATAAGAAGATCAAGTCATATTCCGGTGGTATGAAACAACGTGTGGGAATCGCACAAGCAGAACTAAACGATCCAGATATTCTAATTCTAGATGAGCCAACTGCAGGACTTGACCCAAAGGAGCGTATTCGTTTCCGCAATATCATTTCTGACTTTGCTAAAGATAAAATTGTAATTTTATCTACCCACATCGTTTCAGATGTTTCATATATTGCAGATATCATCTTGATGATGAAACAAGGGAAAATATTACTTCAAGGACCTATGGAAACTATCACGAACAATATTCAAGGCAAAGTGTGGGAAATCTTGGTCGATGAACGTCAAGCTGCTCAATATAGCAAAAACCTTCATGTTGTCAACCTGCACCACGAAGGAAATTTGGTTCGTCTGCGTATCGTAGACGATACAACACCTGCGCCAGGCGCCAGTATCGTGGAACCCAGTTTGGAAGATCTGTTCCTGTATCACTTCAGCGAAGATGCGCAGAATGAAAGGAGTGATGATGATGAAAACTTTGATTAAGTACGAATTTCTAAAGGTCTTGCGCAAGAAATCCACCTTGATTGCAATGGCAGTAAGCCTGCTCATAACCGCTGTTTTCTTCGGCCTGCCAATTACACAATTTCAGATTTATAACCAAGATGGCGTACTCCGCGGATTGAAAGGTATTGCATACGAAAAAGAACAGTATGAGAACGTCTCTGTTCCTTTAACGAATGAATATGTTACCGAGGCCATTCAGGATGTGCAGGCGCTCTTTGAAAATCCAGACAATATAGGCTATGACGGGAATGAGCAGTTTTTGATTGAGGACGCATACTGGGACGGGATTGCTCCACGGGAAAATCTGCTGGGCTTAATTGCCAGAAACTATGCAGCTCCCAATGTGAGTGTTGGGTATAATGCACTCGCTGATTTAGATGTTTCGAACGGCACAGACTTCTATCAGGCACGACAGGATAAAATCGAAACCATACTGAGTGACCCATCCAATGGACTATCGCAAGCAGAAAAAGACTATTGGAGAAACATGAACAGTGGCGTGGAAGAACCATTCCAATACGGCTACTTCGGGGGGTGGGAAATCATTATTTCCGCCTTTGAACTGTTAATGTTTGCGATTCTGACCATCTGTATTGTAATCGCCCCTGTTTTTGCTGGTGAGTATCAAGCTGGTACAGATGCAGTTATTTTGTCCGGAAAATATGGTAAGACCAAGTTGACTACGGCCAAAATCGTTGCTGCCCTCTTATTTGGAGTTTTGGCATTTACGCTCCATGTTCTCATCGCATTTGGGATTCCCCTTGTTGCATTTGGGATGGATGGCTGGAATCTCCCTTTGCAGATCAATGGCACTACTGTTCCATATCCGCTCACGTTTTTGGAGGGGACGCTTATCAATTTGGGTGTCATTTATTTGGTCCTGATCGCCATGATCGGCTTGACCCTTTTCTTGTCGGCTAAAATAAAAAACCCTTACTTTGTGCTGATCGTTATGGTTCCGGTACTTTTTATTCCCATGTTCCTTACCCCAAATGGCACCACGGGGATTTGCAATTTGATTGTGCTTTTGACACCGTATCAATCGTTGGTTCCTCGTTTTAGTTCCTATATTTCCTATCAATTCGGTTCTGTGGTCTTAGACGCTTTCGCCATGAGAGGGTTTGTGTATGTGGTACTGACATTGATTTTGCTTCCTCTTGCAAGAATCAGCTTTAAGAAACATCAAGTAGCATAAGGAGGTACTAATAAAACAAAAAAAGTATATTATAGGTGCAATCATTGCGATTATCATTGTCACTACATCCTCATGTTTTAAGGCATTCAAAAGCAATGCACCTTCTCGAAAGTGGTATAAATTTAGTCTATGTAAGAGATTTTCTCGGGCATTCATCTGTTACAACTATTGAGATATATGCAAAATCAAATTCTGAAATAAAACGTAAATATTTAGAAGAAGCAGCCCTAAACATTGATTCAGGAATTAATAAATACTCTGAAAAGGAAAAACAAACACTTTTAGACTGGTTAAAAAACAACATCTAATTATTATGTAAAGTATTGAAAACAGGAAGATCTATAATTAACGGATCTTCCTGTTTTCTCCACATAATAAAAAACTATGCATAAGATGAAACACAGGTCCAGGTACTAAATGAGCCAGAGTGTAATCCTGAAACGGATTCCTGGATGTGGCTCTTCCGCAGTGGAGAAGACGAACTTCCGCCGATTCTGCTCTATCATTACACAAAAAGAGTATGATTACAGCCTTCCAGCAGTGCATAGAGTACAGTTCTGTTCTAGGCTGTTTGATTGTGAACGATACTCAAAAGCAAAAAATCATACTGCGGAACAATCTCAAAGCAAACTTTCAAAACTAAAATAGAGTAAAACGCTTGCATCTATCATTTTGGTGCAAGCGTAATTTACGAGTAACGTAGTAATATTTTGCGCTTACGTTGTATCGGACTTATTCGGCCACATTCAGAAAACAAATGAACAAACGGATATAGCGAAAATAATATATAGAAAAATGACCATGCCTCAACAGGATATTGTCATTTCTTAGAGCATGACATCTACATAGTCTATACTCCAATATCATAATAGACTCACTCTATGAATCTTAAGCCTAGATCGCCATATATATTCGCTGTCATTTCTTCTTATGCTCAATTAACTTGTTTTTCCTTCTTTTTGGAAAAGTCTCTTATATCTTGTACAGTTATCTTTTTACTTAGAAGTAATCCCCCTATTTCTAAGACATAGCTTCCTCTAAAACATTTAAAATCGTATAATTGCTATTTTCAGTAGATAACTCTTTCAATTTCTCTTTTCTCCCCAAATACAAAAAATTCATAATATCATTAAATTTCCTTATTTCCAAACCATCCCCCAGTAATATCCCACACCTCTCATAATATTGTAACGCACTTTCAAAATCCGAATATAAAGGTCCACCGCTATTTTTTATTTTATCTCCAATTAAAGAAATTTTCTCTTTACATAGGACATACATATTTCTAGTATAAAATAAACTATGAAGTATTTCTTCCGATTCTAAACTTAACTGCTTTACCATATCATTCTTAAGTGTTTCGGGCATTGAACTCAATTTAACAAATCTATTCTTTTCCCGCTCCACCCAAGCATTTGCCTCTTCAACACTATGCGCCTTAACAATTGACATAGCTAATCGGTCAATGATATGTATATTATTAGGATATTTATTATACAGAAACTTTAAAACTTTATATCTAATTATCGGTAGTAGCTCAATAAGGCTTTTCTATCTTCCATCTGGAGATTTTGAAAAAATCCTCTACTTTCCCCACCATGTTTTCCGATATTCGCTAGGTGTCCGCCCATACTTCTGTTGAAAAGCCCTGTTAAATGTCCGCTGGCTTTCAAATCCGGCTTCCAGATAAATATCTGTAATCCTTCTATCTGTATTTTCCAGCAGAGAAGAGGCATAGTTCAGCCGGATTTCGTTCAAATACTGATTAAAATTCGTGTGAAAGATACCAGAAAAGACTTTTGATAAGGCAAACTTATTGATCCCAAGGGCTTCTGCCACACTTCCAAGTGTTAGTTCTTCCTGAAAATGGGATAACAGATATGTCATAACAGAATATATCAGATCATTACTCCCCACACGGTCTTTTTCTATAAATTGAAGCATATTGTTACACTGATACAAAATAATCTGTAAATAAGCCTGCCCCACGATTTCATTGACCTTTTCTCCACTTATCAGACATTCCAGAGAATTTTTAATCTCATAAGGAAGATCCTTTTTTTTGATGACTGGATTTTCCGGACATTTTTTCTGCAGCAAAGCCATAAACGGCCCGCTAAGTTCCAGAGAAGCATAAATCTGGTACACTTCATTGCTTTCTTTTGAAAATACCTGATAATGGTGGATCAGGTCCGGAAAAACGACTGCAAAGTCCCCTTTTTCCATGTGATACAGTTCATAGCCAACGCCAAGCTCCAGCTCCCCTTTTGTCACATATACCAGTTCTATGGCATTGTGAAGATGCGGGGGAACGTGATGCGGTTTTTTCCTTATCATACTGAACTTTTCTGTTTTTTCTTCATAAGACGGCTGCATTCTGTTTTCCCCCTTCTCTTCAAGATTTGGCTGTTTCTTTTTTTCATTTGGCACGCACTCCCTCCCCTGATACGCTATAATAAAGCCAGAAATCAGGAAAGGAGGACACCAACATGAAAAAACTGATTAACTATTTAGAAAAAATTATGAATTTCTATGCTGCTTATTTTAATTGTACCAATTATCATCTTCCTCTTTAAGGGCCTGCTCCTCCAGGAGTTTCTCATTGGCACGTTCTACATTCATTTTGGACATGATAAAAGTAATAATAAGAGCAATCACTACCGGAACCCAAAGATACATAATCTGAAGCATCTGAATACAGGAATCACTCTGCACCGCCAGTGTTCCGTCAAAACCACTGAGGTCCAGAAGCCAGCCGGTAATGGCAATTCCAATTCCACCGCCCAGTTTAATACCAAGAGAGGTACAGGAATACATGGTTCCATCTACTCTTTTCTTCTTTGTCAGATACGTATATTCCGAACAGGAAGCAATCACTGCATTCATATCTCCCTGCCATGGTCCCATACCAAAGGCTGCAATACCGGTAAACAAAAGCATTAATGGCACACTTCCCAGATAACCGGCTACTACAACCAGGGCTCTTCCAATCGTTCCAATCACATATCCGGTCAAATTCAGTTTATACATTCCCTTCCATTTTTCCACTAAAAACGGTGTAACTAGCAGTGCAATAATCAGAGGGATGTTAATCGCCCAGGAAAATACGCCGTACAGATTTTCATTAAACAGGATATAGGTCATATAATAAATCCCCATATTTAACATAGCGGTATAAATCTGTTGTAAAATATAAGTAGCACAGATTATCACATAATACTTGTTTGTGAACAAGAGCTTCCCGGCATCAATCAGGGAATATTTCTCATCTGCTCCAGATGCTTTTCCATCATTTAATTCTTCTTCCGGCAGTTCCTTCACTGAAAATACGGAAATGGTATTCACTACAAGTCCGATTACTGCATAAACAATGGCAACCATTCTCCAGCCGGCAGCTCCACCACCCATCCATTCCACAAATCCAATAGTCAGGGACTGGATCAAAAGACTGGTTGAAAAAGCAAAGATAAAGCGATAGGAGCCCATCTGTACCCGTTCCTTGCTGTTTTTTGTTACCAGGGCTGTCAAAGCAGAATAGGCAATATTATTCGCAGTATAAAAAACTGCGTTTAACAAGGTATAGGCAATAAAGAACCAGGCATACTGGGCAAATTCACCCATATTTGCAGGAATAGCAAAAATAGCCACCAGTGTTACTGCACAGCCAATATATCCATACAGCATCCAAGGTCTTGCCTTGCCCAGTCTGCTCTTTGTCTTATCAATCAGCGAGCCAAAGAATACATCTGTAACCCCATCAAATAATTTCGACACTGCGATCAGAGTTCCGATAATTCCAGGGTTCAATCCTACCGTATTGGTCAGATAAATCATGACAAAGGAGGACAGGAACGCATAAACCACGTTTCCTGCAATATCCCCGGATCCATACCCTACTTTGTTGTACCATTTTAAATATTTTTTCTCATTCATGTGCTCTTACCATTCCTTCCCAAATAAAAGCTTCATATCAAATGCAAAGGTTTCTTCCTCTAACCGGTACTCCTTGCGAAGTTCCGGTCCGCAGCTGTTGGAGCCAATGCCATTCTGTGCATAATCCAGACAGACAATGGTACTTCCCGATTTTTCCAGTTCAAAATTATGTGCCTTTTCTGTAAGCTCTTCCTGTGTATAATAAGACACGTTAAAGGTAAATGGTCTGGATGATACGGCTCCAAAAGTCCGGCCTTCCGTTTCCATCATCACATAATCACAATCTGTATGACTTCCATTTTCCTGTGGTCGCAGATAATCTTCATGCTGCTCTGCTACTGTCGTTTCATAAAGACCATGACTGCAGGATCTGCGTTTATCCACATAGCTTTCGTGAGGACCAAGGCCATAGAACTTCAAGCTTTCATATTCTTCTTTTAAAAATAGCCGAAGTCCAAACCTTGGAAGCTGCGGAAATTCCATATCTTTTCTCACCTGCATATTTACAAAAATTTCTCCGGTGCTCTGTACCTTCCACTCAGTTTCTATATCCAGAACCTTCTGAAGTGCTACTGCCGCCACAGACATAGTGCTGTGAATGATAACACTTTCACCACTTATTTCCCATTTTGTATCATAGGCTCTGGTTTTGCTCCGGTCATATCCTGCTGCTATCCATTCCAACTTCATCTTCCGGTCATTGTCTGTTGGCGCCCTCCAGATGTTTACTTCCATTGGTGCAGCCAGCAGTTCCTCTCCATTCAAACATAACTGTTCAAACAATCCGGAAAGTTTACTGTAGAGATACGTGAACTTCTCTGTTTCAATCGTAAGGAACCGATCTGTTTCCAAAACCTGCATAGACACAGCATCTTCTTTTCTGTATTCTAACAACTTCACTGCCTGCTGATTTCTTTCGTCTTTATTTTCTAGCAGAATTTCATCAAATCCAATCACACTTCCTGGAACAACAAGGGCATTTCCCTGTTTTAAGTGATAAGATACCTTCAGGTAACACTTTCCGCATTCCGGAACACATATCTTCAGTTGAACCGTTCCCTTTTTTCTGGGGAGGATAGACTCCTTAAGTTCCAACTGCTTTTTCTCCAGCAGCTTACCGTCACAATTGACTTCATAGGTCAGGTAGAGATAATCCTTCAAATCCACATAATTCATATAGTTTTCCAGACACAGTTCCCCTGTATTCTGACAGAAAGATACGGCTCTTGCAGGACGGTATACATTCTGGTATTCCAAAAGCCCGGTATGGGGTGTCCGGTCTGGATATACCAGCCCATCCATGCAAAAATTCCCATCATGGACTTCTTCCCCAAAATCCCCGCCATAGAAGTATTTTTCTTTTCCATTGGCATCCTGTCCCTGATAGATAGCATGGTCGCACCATTCCCACACAAAACCGCCGCAGAGGACATCATACTTATAAACCATTTTAAAGTAGTCTTCCAAATCTCCCGGCCCGTTTCCCATGGCATGGCAGTATTCAATCAACAGAAACGGTTTATCCGGCTTCTCCTCCATATACTCCTGGATTTCCTCCAGGGAAGGGTACATCCGGCTAAAAATGTCAATGTTGGTGTAATCATATTTCCTTCTATCATTCCGGTAAAAAGAACTTTCATAACAGGTCAGTCTGGCAGGGTCAAAACTTTTTGTCCACTTTAATGCTTCCTCAAAAGTACATCCATAACCGCATTCATTTCCCATAGACCAGATGATAATACAGGGGCGGTTTTTCTCCCGGTGTACACAAAGTTTTGTACGGTCCATAGTAGCCGGGATAAAGTCCGGGTTATCCGAAATTCTTTCATTCCATTTCCGGCTTACATTTTCCCAACTGGAATCCTTTAAATACTGAGACTGGGTTCCATGACTTTCATTATCTGCCTCTGCAATCACAAAAAATCCATATTCATCACAAAGCTGATAAAAATAAGGTGCATTGGGATAATGGCTGCTACGGACTGCATTGAAGTTACTCTCTTTCATCATCTGCAGATCTTTTTTCATCTGTTCCAGCCCAATCACAAAGCCAGTCACCGGGTCTGAATCGTGTCGGTTCACACCTTTGAATTTTATGGCAGTTCCATTCACATAGAGAACTGCATCTTTTACAACGATTTCCCGGATGCCAATCCGGTCTGTAATCACTTCCCCTTCTGTTTCCAGGACCAGGGTGTATAAGTATGGTTGTTCCGGATTCCACAGCTTCGGTTCTTTTACCAACATCACCGCTTTATGAGTATATTCCGTACCCGCTTCTTCATTCAGTGCCTGTGAGACAACCGCTTTATGATCTGCATCATAAAGCGTCAGCTTTGCAGGCACCGCCTGTCCCTGATAGCGGGCTTTCACCGTAAGCACTGCCTGTCCTTCTCGAAGTTCCGTGGTTGTAAAGTAGTCATAAATCACCTGTTCCGGGCGGTTCAGAAGATATACATCCCGGAAAATCCCACTCATGCGGAATTTATCCTGGTCTTCCAGATAAGTCCCATCACACCATTTCAGAACCAGCACCGCTAAGGTATTTTCTCCATCTGCCAAAGCATCCGTCACATCAAATTCGCTTGTAGCGTGGGAAACCTGGCTATAGCCCACATACGTTCCATTCACCCAGACATAAAAGCAGGAATCCACACCTTCAAAATTCAAATATGCTTTCGGAGCCTTTTCTGGTTTCTGATATACAAACTTCTTGATATAGGCTCCGCATGGATTCTCCTGTGGCACATACGGCGGGTCCAAAGGAATCGGGTATCTCACATTGGTATACTGGTGGCTGTCATACCCATAATTCTGCCATACCCCCGGCACTTCCACCTTGGTAAACTTGCTGCAGTCATACCCCAGTTCATAAAACTTTTCCTCTAAATCATAGATGCCCTTAAAATACTGAAACTGCCATGTCCCATTCAACTCGGTAACCCGGTCTGAAGCATACCGATTCTCTACCAGAGGCCCCATATCATGGGAAGACGGCATATAATAAGCTCGATAAGGCATGGTATTCTCATGCACTATTTTTAAGTCCTCATAATGTCTTGGCACAATCACACTGTGTTCCTCCTTTATCCTCTTTATTTTTCCTTTGTTTTATCTTTATTTTAAGCCCTTTTTACACGTTTCGTCCATAAACTCTATGAGACTATACATGCACAAAATAATACAGTTCTATAACTCCTAATCCGTTATTCACCAAATAAAAATCCGGCATACCTGAAATTTTTTCAGATACACCGGTCTTATGATTGCCTTCCTGTTCTTCTTTTACTCCATCACATTCCCATTTTCCATAATAATGGGCGCCAGTTCCGTTTTATCTCCATACAAATCCGGACGTGCCAGCAGATAATCTTTTAGTTCTGCCCGGTCTTTAAAATACGTTGCCTGGAACGGATCCATAGCACTATATTTTTCTACAAAGAGCAGTCCCTCTTTTGTATCTGCCAGAACACCCGTGTGTCCTACAAAACGTGCCTGATCCTCCGGTGCGTGCAGATACACGCTGATCAGTGAAAGTTTGTCCCCACTGATTTGAATGTCCCGTTCTTTCCATGCTTCCTGGATTTTTTCCTCATGCTCCTCTAAAGTTGAAGTTCCCTCCACAGACACCTGGTTAAAAAGTGTCAGAAAATCTGCCCTTTCCTCTTTTGTCAGCTGATATTCCGGCATCGTATCAATGGCATCAATATCAAACATCAACCACAAATCCGTATCATTCCCAGTACCCGCTGTTGTCAGCTGGTTCTTTATCAGGTTAAAAGCGGTCAGGCGACAGTTTGATACCTGCAGATAGGAATACGGTTTCGCAGAATCATCCATCAAAATAGAAGTGTAATCCATCCCGTCTTTCGGAAGAGCTGTAAATCCTTTGGGATACGAGTACGACTTAGCTGTTATCTCGTGATAATCCTCTGCCCATTTTTCAAGTGCCGCTGTCTGTTCTTTTGTTACACCGCACGCCTCCAGTTCTCCCACAACAGCTTTTCTGGACTCTTTATCTGCCAGGTTTGTATATTCTCCTGCCTGTCCAGTTTCTTTCTTCCCGCATCCTGCCAATGCCAGCATACCGGCCGTCATAATAGCGGTCCATACCAAAATTGTTTTCTTCATTTAAAACTCTCCTCTTTGCTTTTCCCTTATTTCCCTGTTACACTGCCTATTTTACTCCTTTTTTCCTATTCCATCCATAAACTCTATTGGACAAAATATACACGAAATGATACACTATCTTTAACAAAAGCCTACTTATTAAAGGAGGTGCGAGATGCATCATGTATATCAATTCTGGCTATCTGCATAATTCATTATTGGATTTTAAAGATAAGAGCAAACCATTAGTAGTTGGAAGCTGTGGGACATATCGGCTGATCCACCAGCCCAAGCTTCCCACGTATCGCCCCCGGGGAAGGATTGACTATCAATTGCTTTATATTGCTGCAGGGAAAGGTCATTTCTTTTTAAATGGCAAGGAAGAGATTATAGAGGCCGGACATATGATTTTGTACAAGCCACGTGAAATGCAAAGATATGTTTATTATGGGACAGACCAGACAGAAGTTTACTGGGTTCATTTTACCGGTAATAATGTAAAGAATATTTTAAGAGAATACCATTTGTTTGAATCTGGGCAGATTATCCAGACTGGAAACTCTACGGAATATCATCAGATTTTCCGAAAAATGATTCAAGAACTCCAACTTACTCGTCCTCATTATGAAGAATACTTATCTCTTCTGCTCAGGGAAATGTTCCTTCTCATCAGCCGGTCGGCTCCTATCGGCATCTCTTCCCAGAACCGGATGCTGCAAAAAGAAATGGAAGAAGCCACACAGTATTTTAATGAACATTTTGCAGAAGAAATATCGATTGAGCAGTACGCCATGGACAAACACCTCAGTACCAGTTGGTTTATCCGCAGCTTTAAACGTTACAATAGCGTAACTCCTATGCAGTATATACTAAATCTCCGAATCACAAATGCAAAGACACTACTCCGGACTACTACATATTCTGTATCCGAGGTAGCAGCCATCGTTGGGTATAATAATCCGCTGTATTTCAGCAGACTGTTCAAAAAACAGACGGGACTTCCTCCATCGGAATTTCGGAATAATAAGATTTAGGAAAGCACATAGTTTCAAATCAATTTTATATTATAGACGTAAAAAGTATTTTTGCACCAAAGAATAGGAGGAAAACTTATGCTGGAAATTATTTCAATATGTTTGAATATAATAACTATTGGTTTGACAATTTATGAATTATTTTCTAAAAAGTCTTCTAATGGTACAAAACAATATATTCAGAATAATATAATTCAACAAATTAATCCTAAATATGATATAAACGTCTCATCTGGCCCGACATGCAAATTAGATAGTGTTGCAATAAAAAATATGCGTTGGAAATCTGAAAGAATAACCCAATCTGCCGTGATTTTGATTTATGTATCTATGGCAATAAATTTTGTGAATTTTATAAAACGGAATACTATTCATTCTGTTACTGATTTGACTGCCATTGTTTATATTCCTGTACGGAACACAATGATACAGTTATCTATAATTTTGATATTACTGTGTATTATTTTTATTGTACGTGGTTGGAATAAACAACAATCTTTATTTTCCAACCTAATGAGTATGAAATATTTTACTTTAAAGATTGTTGTAGATATTTTTGCTATTGCTGGTTTAGCACTCGTTGATTATTCTTTCTTGGAAAAAATAAATACTAACATACAGAATACGCTTTATTTAATGAACATAATTGGTTGGCCATTCTTGTTTATATTTCAATTATTTTGGATTCATCATACCATTTTAAAAATATATAAGCTTGTTCCGCTATCTAACACATATGAAGAAAGGGAAAAACAACTATTTGCCTTTCTACCTGTTTACATTATTTCTATCTTACTTTTTGGATTAACCATCTATACAAAGTTTTTTTAAACAAATGGAACGCTCAATTCTGAACGTCCAATCTATCGAAACCATAGAGTTTTTTGCAGGATAATTTTCTTTATCTTCTATATCATATATGGACTATGTACTTTTTCTCCTTATGCAATCGCGGATAAGGAGAAAAAGTAGCGAGTTTATAAGGCTTCGGTCGCTTATGTTATTCTTACGAAATGCACCAGATGCGGTCAAAGCCTTGAACAACTCATATTTTCACTTCTCTTCTATTTTTTGCAAATTCCCTGTTCTACATACCAAATCTGCTCTTCCCAAAATGTATTTCCAGTTTTTTATTTTGCCATAATACTTCTACTAAAGAATTTCTATTCTTCCACACTTTACCAGTTCTGGAAAGGTCGTAGCGTTTAGAATAAATCCTTCTAAGCGAATCGCAAGAAAAAAGCAAGAATATAAATCTGTTATTTTCACAACTCTATGTTAAAATGTTCTTACTCATACTACGAAAGGAGGAATCTATTTTTGTCGAAAGCAACACTATTTGACAGCCGTATCAAAAAATACGCTTACTGTAAGCCGCCAGAAATCTGCCGGGATCTTGGTACATCTGCACTTGGGCTATCCAAAGAACAGGTGGATGCAATGCGGGAAAGATATGGTAAAAACAGTTTTCAGGAACGTAAAACAGATACCACCATCCAGCGATTGCGGCGAGCGTTTATTAATCCATTTCATGTGATTCTATTTATTTTAGGTATTGTTTCTCTCGTTACGGATGTTTTTATGGCCTCTAATTTTACACGGAACGCTACTACTGCCCTTATCATTTTTTCCATGATCGTAATCAGCGGTATCATCCGTTTAATTCAGGAGCTGCGGGCGAAAAGCACCGCTGCACAGCTTGACCGTTTAATTCACGAAAAGGTTACCGTAAGACGAAATGGAGAACTAAGAGAAATCCCCGGTGAAGAATTAGTGGTAGGAGATCTGGTTCTGTTTTCTGCTGGTGATCGTGTTCCAGCGGACATCCGGCTGACAAAGGTAACCGATTTATTCATTTCCCAGGCCGCTATCACTGGAGAAAGCGCCATTTTGGAAAAAAGCTGCCGTACACTTTGTTACAAAGAGCAGGAACCCATAACACAATTGGAAAATCTTGCGTTTATGGCGACCACAGTTATCAGCGGAAAAGGGGAAGGCATTGTGCTGGCTGTAGGAACGGATACGCTGTACGGAGGATTTACCAAACCGGATTCCGAAGATAAAAATGCTTTTCAAAAAGGAGCCAATTCCATTGCCTGGGTCATGATCCGGTTTATGGCAGTTCTGGTTCCCATTGTATTTCTTATATTGGGAATCACAGGTGGAAAGTGGCTGGAATCCTTTGCATTCGCACTGTCTGTAGCGGTAGGGCTGATGCCGGAAATGCTCCCCATGGTCATCACTGCCTGCCTTGCAAAAGGAAGCCTTGCTATGGGTAAAAAACAGACCATCATCAAAGATCTGAACGCCATGCAGAGCTTTGGAAGCATGGATGTGCTTTGTATGGATAAAACAGGAACACTGACCAATGAAAGTATCCTGCTGGAATATTATATGGATATCCTAGGCAATGAAAATACAGAGGTCCTGGATCTGGCTTATCTGAACAGTTCCTATCATTCCGGCGTCCGTAATCCCATTGACAATGCCATTCTTGCCTGTAAATCCATGCCAGGCAGGGAAATCCATTATGCCAAGCTTCTAACAGAATATCAGAAGAAAGATGAAATTCCCTTTGACTATACCCGTAAGTTTGTCAGTACCCTTGTGCAGGACAGTACCGGAAACAGCCATCTGATTATGAAAGGGGATATTGCACACATCCTTTCCCGATGCAGTCATGTAGAATATCGTGGAACACGACTTCCTATGGAGAAAGATGCCAGACAAAGCGTATTTTCTGTGGTAGGGGAAATGCTGCAGGATGGGATGAAGGTTATTGCTGTGGCTCGGAAAAATGTGGGAACACGAAAGGAAATCACACCTGACGATGAAAAGGATATGACTTTGGTTGGTTATCTGTCTTTCTTTGATGCCCCAAAACAGACGGCAAGCGAATCCGTAACAGCACTGAAGAGATTAAAAGTAATCCCGAAGATCCTGACCGGAGACCAGGCAGCCATTGCACTCTCCGTCTGCCGCCGGGTTGGAATCTCTGCGGAACATATCCTGACCGGCACCCAACTGGATGAAATGACAGACTGTGAACTAAAAAAGGTGGTAGAAGAAATCCATGTTTTTGCAGAGCTTACTCCCGGTCAGAAAGTGCGTCTGGTTTCTGCACTCAAAGAGAATGGTCATACCGTTGGCTTTCTTGGGGATGGGGTCAACGACATCCCGGCACTGAATGAGGCAAATGTGGGGATTTCTGTAGATACAGCAGTGGATGCTGCAAAAGATGCCGCTGACGTTGTACTTCTGCAAAAAGACTTAAATGTATTGGAGCAGGGTGTCCTGGAAGGGCGAAAGACTTTTACCAATATGCTGAAGTATATTAAAATCACTGCAAGTTCCAACTTTGGAAATATTTTTTCCATCATTTGTGCCAGTGCATTTTTACCGTTTCTTCCTATGACCTCCATCCAGATCCTGCTTCTGAATCTGTTATATGATACGCTGTGTATCGTACTTCCCTGGGACAATGTAGATGAGGAAGAAATACTGTCCCCAAGAGACTGGTCCGGCAAGACACTGAAGCAGTTTATGCTTTCTTTCGGACCGATCAGTTCCCTGTTTGATATTATGACTTTCCTGTTTTTATACTATTTCCTATGCCCTGCACTATGCGGAGGGGCAACTTACCTGCAGCTTACCGATCCTTCCCTGAAGCTTCAGTACGCTGCTTTATTCCAGACAGGCTGGTTTTTGGAGTCCATGTGGACACAGGTTTTGATCCTGCATTTCCTGCGTACCGCTAAAATCCCGTTTCTTCAAAGCAGGGCATCTGCACCGGTCATCTCCATCACTCTGGTAGGGATTCTTGCTTTTACAGCCCTTACGTTTACCAGCGGGGCATCACTGTTTGGACTGACAAAATTACCGCTTTGGTATTTTGCCTTTTTGCTGCTTGTGGCATTTTTCTATATGCTGCTGAGTTCCGTAACCAAATATTTTTATAAGAATAAATATCAAGAGTTAATTTAAAGGAGGCGTTCATGATGAAAAAGAATATCAGTTATATTCCCATGGATCATGCCCTTGAAATCTGGCTCTTGGAAAAATTATTAAGGGAACCGCCGGAAAGTGCTTATACAAAAGAGTTGATTTCCGGTATTCAGGACATGATAAGCGGTGAAGTATCCTCGCTGTTATTAGGAGCCTTAGAAGATACAGAGGTGGCTATTGGTGTACACTCGGATGAACTTCTGATCGGTGATCTGGAAATTCATCCAAGGAGCCGGAAAGTCCTGATGAAAGGTTCTGAAATCAGCCTGACACCAAAGGAATTCGATATTTTATATTTTCTTGCTAAGAATCGTGGAGAAGTATTTACAAAAGAACAGATTTACCGTGCAGTATGGGAGGAAGATTATCTTCTGGATAACAGTAACATCATGGCCTTTATCCGGAAACTGAGAAAAAAGATTGAACCTGCCCCGGATTCTCCCACATACATTTTAACAATCTGGGGGATTGGTTACAAATTTAATGATGAGTTATAAGAAAGGCGGACTGAGACCATTTTAGTTTCAGCCCGTCTATTTTCTTGCCAAATCGCAAGAAAATCGCAAGACTTTAGCCATAGGATTCCCCTGCTGTTTTTTATATACTTTTCGTGGTCAAAGAAAGTATATAAAAATATGGTAGTGATTCGTGCTAATTGGGAGGTGTTGCAATTGAAACGAAAAGATTTGAAAGGGGCAATCCTTTTTGCTCCCTACCCCATATTTACAATCCTATGCAGCTATCTGGGCTGGCATTTCTCTGGATATAGAATGATTATCTTTCAGTTTTGGTATCAGGTAAGTGCTGTGGTCTGGGTTATTCTTGCTACCACCATGATTGTACTTATCACCAAACTTTTGAAACTGACAAAACGAAGCAACCGCTTCTATCACTAAAAGGAGGATCAGACAATGGACTTTACCTGCATTTTTTTTGGATTCCTATTTACCTTTGCCGGTCTTTGGTTTGCCTTTGGAAAAGGCTACCTCCATCTTTCCCTATGGAAAAATATGCCGCAAAAAGAGAAGGATAAACTTCGAATTGTCCCTCTTTGCCGTAATATCGGAGGAATCATTACCTTAAACGGTATCATCTTTCTGGTAAAAGGATTTTTGCCCTTATTTTCAAACCACTGGTTTGTATCTGCAATGATTGCATGGATGATACTTGCCGGCTTAGATGTTTGGTATATCGAAAAGAGCAACCGATACCGCAGACCGTAATTCCCATTGCGGTTTTTACATAGATAGCTTTTAAAGATTGTGAGGTGAAAGACATGGACTCTGAAGGCAGTCCACGAAGGCAGAGAAAATTGTATGAGTGTCCACAGATTCCGTGTCCCTCATATCATCTTCCTTGCCCCTACAAAAATTCAAGGAGGTAAGACCAATGAACAAAAAAGAAAATCGTATGGCTGTTCGCCAGACTGTAGAAAAGGCAGTCATCCGTGACGAACAGAACCGTCGCATCCAATCTGCAGCAACCAACCCGGTAAAAGAGGTTTTAAAAATCTTTCATACCACACTTAGGGGGTTGGAAGCAGATACCGTATCCGTAAACCGTTCCAAATACGGTACGAACAAAGTCACCCACGAAAAAAAGAAATCCCTGGCAAAACGTGTGGCGGGTGCATTTATCAACCCTTTTACTGCTATTTTGTTTTGCCTTGCGTTTGTTTCCACGATTACGGATATGATTTTCCCGTATTTTTCACTCTTTGGAAGCGTACCGGAGGACTTTGATTTTTTGACAGTCGTTATCATTTTAACTATGGTATTTATTTCCGGTACCCTTCGCTTTGTGCAGGAATCCCGCAGCGGAAATGCGGCGGAAAAGCTGCTTGCAATGATCACAACCACCTGTACCGTCACCCGCATAGGACAGGAAAAAACAGAGATACCTATGGATGACTTGGTGGTTGGTGATATTGTCCATTTATCTGCTGGGGACATGATTCCGGCAGATGTCCGTATCCTGGATGCAAAAGATCTATTTGTCAGCCAGGCAAGCCTTACCGGAGAAAGTGAACCGGTTGAAAAGCTCCCTCATGTAAGCCCTCATAAGGACAGTGTGACGGATTACACCAATATTGCATTTATGGGCAGCAATGTGATCTCCGGAAGTGCAACGGCTGTCGTTATCTGTGTCGGTGATCATACGCTGTTTGGCTCTATGGCCGCTGCTGTTGCCGGAGAAGCTGTGGAAACCAGTTTTACGAAAGGTGTCAATGCTGTGTCATGGGTACTGATCCGTTTTATGCTGGTGATGGTTCCGCTGGTATTCTTTGTGAATGGCATTACAAAGGGTGATTGGCTGGAGGCTTTCCTATTTGGGATTTCCATTGCAGTGGGACTCACACCGGAAATGCTTCCGATGATTGTAACCACCTGTCTTGCAAAAGGCGCTGTTTCCATGAGTAAAAAACAAACCATTGTAAAAAACCTCAATTCCATTCAGAATTTTGGTGCTATGGATATCCTCTGCACAGACAAGACAGGGACACTGACACAGGATAAGGTGGTATTGGAATATCATCTCAATGTAAATGGAGAAGATGATACCAGAGTCCTTCGCCATGCCTATCTGAACAGTTATTTTCAGACAGGATATAAAAATCTCATGGATCTGGCTATTATCCATAAAACAGAGGAGATGGAAGCGGCAGATAAACGTCTGATTGACCTGTCCGAAACCTACGTCAAGGTGGATGAGATTCCCTTTGACTTTAAACGCCGCCGTTTATCCACTGTGGTACAGGATAAAAACGGAAAGACACAGATGGTAACAAAAGGTGCTGTGGAAGAAATGCTTTCGATCTGTAGCTTTGCAGAATGTGACGGGCATGTACAACCTCTGCGTGATGAAGTGCGGAGCCGGATTTTGAAAACTGTAGATGGATTAAATGAAAAAGGCTTTCGTGTTTTGGCTATCGCCCAAAAGAGCAACCCATCTCCAGTAGGAGCTTTTGGTGTTAAAGATGAATGCGATATGGTGCTGATTGGTTATTTGGCATTTTTAGATCCACCAAAAGAGTCTACTGCCGATGCTATCCAGGCATTGAAAAACCATGGGGTCCTTACCAAAATCCTCACAGGTGATAATGAAAAAGTAACCCGAACTATCTGTAAACAGGTAGGGCTGAAGGTCCGTAATATGCTCCTGGGTTCTGATCTGGAACACATGAGTGATGCCGAACTTGCCAGAGCGGCAGAAACCACCGATGTCTTTGCGAAACTGACACCAGAGCAGAAAGCCCGTATTGTTTCTGTTCTTCGTGAGAATGGTCATACCGTTGGATTTATGGGTGATGGAATCAATGATGCTGCTGCCATGAAATCTGCGGACATCGGCATCTCCGTAGATACAGCGGTAGACGTGGCTAAAGAATCGGCAGACATCATTCTTTTAGAAAAAGATCTGATGGTTTTGGAGCAGGGCATCATTGAAGGTCGGAAAACCTATGCCAACATGATCAAATACATCAAAATGACGGCTTCCTCCAATTTTGGAAATATGTTTTCCGTACTGGCTGCATCGGCTCTTTTGCCATTCCTGCCAATGGAAAGTGTACATTTGATTTTCCTGAACCTGATCTACGACCTGTCCTGTACGGCAATCCCATGGGACAATGTAGATGAAGAGTTTATTGCCAAACCACGGAAATGGGATGCCTCCAGTGTAGGCAGTTTTATGATCTGGATCGGACCAACCAGCTCCATCTTTGATTTTACCACATACATTTTCATGTACTTTGTATTCTGCCCATTCTTTGTATCTAAGGGTATCCTGTTCAATGACCTGCCGACTCATTTTAGCGGAACAGAGCTGACGGCGATGCAGACACAGTATATCGGAATGTTCCAGGCTGGCTGGTTTGTAGAATCTATGTGGAGCCAGACATTAGTGATCCACATGATCCGTACACCGAAGCTCCCGTTTATCCAGAGCCGGGCATCTGCTCCTGTGACATTCCTTACAATGACAGGGATTACGATTCTAACCGTCATACCATTTACGATATTTGGAAAGCTTCTTGGGTTTGTGGCACTGCCAGCAGCATACTTTGCGTATCTGCTTCCGTGTATCTTATTGTATATGGTTTTGGCAACAAGCTTGAAAAAAGCTTATGTCCGTCACTTTGGCGAATTGCTTTAAGGAGGTGCAACAATGAACTGGAAAGAACTTTGGATGACACTTTTTGGAACTACGGAATGGCTTGGTCTGAACATAGGATTCTGGGTGGCTTTAGCTGCTGTATTACTGATTGTAATTCTTATGAACGTCCTATTTTGGTCTATGAAGCCGAAAACAGACACCAAAAACTGTCCTAATAAAAAAGAGGCATAAAAGAAACGTAGGAATTCACTACGTCGGACCTTTAAAAACAACACAATTGAAAAATTTAATCCCCGTTTTGGAAAGTCAAAAAATCCAAAACGGGTTTCTCTAGTATGACAGTTTTTTTAAATACTGCATCTGCCCATAATTATGTTTAGTCCTTAGTAACTAAAATGAATTTATTTCTATAGTAAAAGAGTAGGTGATATGCCAAATAACATCCTGTGAACACTGCAAGTTTCAGATTATCGTTAGTTTTCAATGCCTGTTCAAACAAACTTTTCATCAGTATAATCATCGACTCATAATAGTCTTGTTCAAAAGCCTGCACAAGCGGCATATCATATTCATCAATCAAAAGGATTACTTTTCTGTTATAATGCTTTGTGAGCAATGCTGATAAAATTTTCAGACTGCTAATATTGACAATATCACAATCCATATCTTTGCACATCTAATTATAATACCTTCTCCATCGTTATAAATTTTCCCCAAAGTATCTTTATAAATCCAGAATGCAAAACTTTTATCACTTCTGTTTTTACTATCATATTAAAGTATACTTAATATATCTCCACTCCTACGCAAAATCTGCTTCCAAAAGTTCACATAGTTCTATCCCACGTCCACTTAACTTATATTTTAGCAACTTACTAATACGTTCATCACAGGTTATGAAAAATAATTGCTCCATAGTTGCTTTTGATGTCATTTGATACTTGAGCAAATCCATGAATGCAAGCATATTTACATCATCCATACAAGCTGTTAAGTCATCGATAAAGTATACCTTCATCTTTTCACAATCATTTCTTGCATTGATACCCGCAAAAAAATGAGCTAGCATAAAGACACTGATTTGACCATTGCTCAAAATATTAACAATATTTTTATCTTTATCATCAACTAACGATATCCCCCCATTTTCCTGAACAATATTGATTCCCTCACTAGAATTAAATCTTGCCAGTTTATTATAGAACTTACTAAGAGCCGGACCTACTTTTTTGTACTCATCTTGTGAAAGTTCCTCCACAAGCATTCTGATATCTCTTGCTCTCTGAGTTGCAATATTTTTCAATGTCTGAAGTTCTTTTATCTCAGAATCAAGGTTTTTATTATTCTCATTACCTTCCTTCAATTTCTTTTTCAGATCACATAAAATCTGATTTGCCAAAATACTATCAATAGAATTAAGCTTTGATACAAACAACTCATAAGAAAAATTTGTTACCTCATAAGATCTGGTAATAAGATTTTTTACTTTTTCATATGTCTGTTGTATCGTCTCATTTTCAAACTTGTACCCTAAAACCATTAGAATCTGTTGATAAGCATCCCTCACTTCTTGCTCTTCAGTTTCCCTCAAAAGCTTTTTCTCTACATGTACCAGTAATTCCTTTACCTTTTCTTCTGTTATTTCTTCTACCTTGATTTCTTGTCCAGACTGCTGTAATACCTTAACCGCATCAAAATATGGTTGCGTTTCATCCTTTAGAATTTTCAGATTGTTAATTTCTTTTTCTAACGTTTCCTTCACTTTGTTTACTACACTTTTTGTACGATTAATGATTTTCTGATAAAGAGTTTCAATCTCCGTCTGTAACAAAGTTTTATTCGCTTCTTTTTCCTTTACAACTTCTCCATTCTGCTTGATATACTCATCAGCTTCCTTAAGTATCAAAGATTCTTCCATGGTAGAAAATGTCTTTGAACCACAAACAGGGCATCGAACAGAACCATTTTCTTTGAAAGTATCATTTCTATATTCAATCACCGTTTGTTTATTTGCGGAAAGAGAAGATAGCAGTTTCAACATCCTATTATTCTTGGAAAGTAGTTCAATCTCGTCGGAAAGATCCTTCACATTTTTTTCTTTCTCTTCAATTGTCTTCTTATCCACATCGAAATCAGCTTTCGTAAATCCATCAATTTCTAAAGTAAGCAAGGTTTCCCCATCTCGAAAAATCGTATCCTTTAAAAAAGACAACTCTTTTAATTTTCTAAGCTTCTTTTCACGAATTGTAATCGTATCTATATTTTTCGAAAATCCTACATTTACTGCACGTTGAATAGACTCTCCCTTCGTCTCCCAGCAAGAAATTATTTTTTTTATAACAGACTGCCGACTCTTTAAAGCCTCATTTTCTACAAGTTTACAAAGTTCTTCTTTTACTATATGGTAACCGCAATTTTCCACTTCTGCTTTTTGCGCCCTTAACTCCTCTTTATTAAGATCCGTAATCTCTTTCTTTTCATCCGGATAGAAAATCGTCTGGGGATACGAAACCACTTTTGCATCCTCATAAGCCTTTTTTAACTGCTCTTCGTAATTTTTAATCACTTCCTGCGGTACCTTCTGTTTTCCCTTATCCTCAATATAGCGCTCCACGTCCTCTGCAAAAATATCCAGATTCTCTGCAATCTGTTTCTGTTCATCGTAATTCGTTATAAACTCACCAAAGAAATCCTTCAAATCCTTTCTCTTTCTGCTTTGGACATTAATTGCTTTCTGAACATCACAAAAATGAAAATTATAGAAACTATCTCCTACATATTCCTGAATAAATGCTTTCGCCATTTCTTCATTCTTATCAATCATAATCTTAGATAACTCAGGATTTAATTCATCCTTTGTCTGCTCTCTGCAAAGAATTCTCTCCTTTTCTCCGTCCAATAACCAGAGAATTACCTTGACTTTCGCTTTTGCTCCTGCATCTCGGTTCTTTAGAATTCCTCTAGTATTCATCCTACGTTCATCGCCGTTAGTACTTCTAGTATCAAAAGCAGTTTTTAATCTTCCGATATTGCCCGTCAGACACCACTCAATCGCATCGACAGTTGTCGTTTTTCCAATTCCATTTGCAGCGGAAAGTAGCACAACCGATTTATCCTGAAAATCGATAGTTTTATCACAAAATCCTCTAAAATTTACCATTTTTAACTTGCGGATTATCATATTCTCAGCCACTCCTTAATTTTCTCAAAATCCTGTCCTTTAAAAGATTTATCCCATATACCTTCTCTTTCTTTTTTTTGAACTTTTTTCTGCTCTTTTTTCATTAGTGCTAAAAGTTCCTCATCCTCTGGAAGCAACTGTCTCAATCGTTTTATCTGCTCCACATCTGGTGCAAATGCATCTACCGGAATCATATGGAATGGTAATTCAATCACATCATCATCATCAATTACAATCTGATCCCTATCTGTCATATCGCCCTTGATAATGATCTTTCTTGATATCAACAAATTGCCTTCTCTGCTCTTATCTGGAGTATCACCAGAATAAACAATCAATTGCACAATATTATATTTTAACTTATGAATTGTTTCTGATTTGCCATTGATAATTGTAAATACACGGATACAATCATCCCAGTAATCGCATAAAGTATCTATTTTCATCAAGTTTCCATCGAGAAGGAAAAACAATTCATCTTTTTGATTGCTAATAAAAATGCTTAATAACTCTTCTGGCTTTTGATCTTGATCAAAAATATCATCCAAATCAATATCATATTTTGAAGCATTATCTTTAACGAGGATATCCTTATATCCATTTTTCTTAAATTCTTCCTGCAAAATCATGTCTACACCTCCTCTTTCACACATTTCTCAGAAAAAATACAATCGCTACAATTTTCCTTTATGCTCCACTCAGTCTCATCAATTCCAATACAATCCATACACTCGATATAAAAACTATCTTCTCCAAGATCAGCAACCGTAGGATTCTCATTTACATTTGCTGTGCTATAGTTATAATAGTTTTTACCTTTCGTAAGTTTAGTATTTTCAAAAAACCATTTTCCGGGTTTTGGTGAGCTCTTTACCATACGTTCTACAATCTTTCGTTTTACACTATTAAACTTTCCACCCACTGGTGGGAGAATCACACTACGGTCTATATACTTGTCTTCAGTAAAATTCAAACAAACATAGTCAGTTACCGATAAAACCATGTAATTAACAGGATTAAGCCATCTCAAATGGTAAGAAATCTCTGTCTCATCATTTATCCTTTCCTGACAAATGTTTAGTATAATCTTCCACAGATAATCTAAAAAAGACTGAAAGGCTGATTTACACTCCGCCATATAAATCAATCGAGCATCTACTGTCGCTTTTCTGTAACCAGAAACCTCATTAGCATCTCCTATGCTGAATGTATTCAATAATTGATATTGACCATCCACCGTCTTACCAATTTTCTTTATCCAGCGTACTGTATTCTTATATATCACATTCAACATATGAGTTTGTAGTCCTGAAAGATCATTATTATTGATAATCTCTCCATATTCCTCACACGCAACGCCAACCAGATAATTTACGATAGTCTGTTCCGTCTTCGTCATGGTAGAAGTTTTCATATACGAATCAAAGCTCTTTTTATCTACTCGTAACTGTGAAAAATCTGGATCATCTAATACATAACGCTGTTGCAAATATGAAATTGCAAGGCCAAGCAGGATTAACTGCCGATGTTCTTCATCACTCCCCTCCTTATCAAAGCTTGGATAAGCTTTACTTAACGCTTCCATCAAGTCCTTTTTGTATTGTTTGATATCCTGTTGGGGAATAACATCAAAATTAGTGACAAACTCTTTCAGTGATGACTCTGATGCCATCTTTTTAAAAAGTCTCTTTTTCTGTTCCTCTTTTATATTTATTGAATAAATATTCGTTTTCAGCCAGATAACCGAATCCTCAGCATTTGGATAAATCACTGACTCTGGAAGCGTATTTTCAAGTTCTATATTTTTTTTCATCTTATCAAGCGTCAGTTCCTTAACCTCAGAATTTGTATGAATATAAAGTCTAGGAGCTGCTATCAATGTGCTCTGAAGCATCTGAAGACGAAGATACTGATAGTAAAGATCTGTTGAAATTTCTTTCATTTTCGGACTTGCCTTTGGATAATACTTTACCTGAATAATCTCAAATGTGCCATCCTCAAAAAACACGTCTACATCCTCTAGGCACTCTAAGCAGACATACTTTACTTGTTTCTTAAGAAGACTCATAATCGCAACATAGTCTTGAAATAAAAACCCCCTAATTTTACTCGAGGCATCTCTATTTTTATCTCCCTCATACATGACTGATAGTTTTTCAAGTTCCGTTCTCGTAAGTACACTCACAGATTATTTCCTCCTTTTATTGCTCTAAAATAAGATCCGAAATTTACCAGAGCTGAAAAACGGTTTTTGAAAAATTCAAAACGAACAAAATCGCTGTGCGATGGCCTGCTATAGGCTGTGGCGCAGTTTTTCTATTAGCAAAAGCAGTAGACGTTTGTCTAAATTTTATCATTATATTACTCCTGTATTCAAACAGAACTCTATCAAAATCACTTTGATACGATTTATCCTGCTCCCATGGCTAGATGTTTCTTTTTTGTTTTCTTCCATTTTTCATGGTATTTTCCATTCCCATGCCTAACTATAAACATACTCTCAGCTCAATTTTCATGATACTAAATTGCAACTGCACCTTAAAAATCTCCTATTTTCTTCTCAAAACCCTCTGACGAATACAAAAATAATCATCTCTATGTACGAATCGGATCACCTGTCCATCTATTTTTATTATTCCATCTAGTATTTTCTGTCCCTACAGTCCGCAGAAACAGTTTAAAAACGAACAAAACAGCTCTCTATACCACTCATTTTCTGCCTTATAAATAGTATGACACGAAATATTGCACTCTCGTAACTGCTCCAAAGCCTTTCTTAGCATCAATTATTCTTTCCACAACATTTTTTATATTTCTTTCCTGAGCCACATGGACATGAATCATTTGGATATATTTTCTTTTCTACTCGTATTGGTTCCTCGTTCAGCCCTCTCGGAAACATTGTTGTTTGAATAACATCCGTATTTCCATTTAAGTCGACCTGCACTCCCATAGCTTGCAACTGTGGTGTGGCATCCTTTAAAATCGCAGCCGCATTAGAACTAGCCGGAACAATTGTTGGCATTTTATCGATAGGCATTTTTCTCGCCATTTCACTTGGTTTGTACCCTCTGTTCTCTTTCATTCGGGTATTGTTGTGTGCCGCCACAAGTAACTCTAGCAATTCATTTATCCTCTTCTCTTCAAATTCAATATTGGCTTTCGTCATTTTATTGATAATCTTTGATGGCGATTCGCTTTCATAACTATTTGCCCATACTTGCAGACACCATGTCACTGCTTGTTCATAAGGAAGCCTTAATTTCTTAATGAAAAAAGATTCCAACTTTTTATATTCAGAGGAACTTGCCTCATATCCAGTTCTACATATCTCATCTATCTGCTGTGCCGATGGAATATAAAAATCTTTATCCATCTGTTGTCGAAGCAAGTAACCAAATTCTTCATCCTCAAACAGCTGTAAATGCACAAATATTCCTTTTTCTGAGTATAACGGATTCTCTTTTGGCCATCCTTTCATCCCAATTCTGTCCATTGTAAAAAGACACGATTCCACAATATCAACCGGCATTTCCCACAGTATTTCTATCATTTCATCTATAGAGTCCTTCACTTTCTGCCTATACATTTCATAGATAACTTCGATTGGTGCTATTTCATAATATTGTATAAAGAAATGTATGCACTTTACCAGCCAGCCTTTTCTGCATTGCTTCAATTGAAATGCTTTATCATCTATTTTAGAAAAGGCAACAGCAACATCTTCAAATACGCAAAATCTATCAGTTGGATCTTCAAAATATCCAATCCAATATCTGTAAAGCTGCATCGCATCTACCACTTCATTTACAGAAACAGCGGTAGGGGAAATACAAGCTTTCCGAAATAAGTCCATCTGTTCTTTTGTAAGGCATGCCAATCTGCTTCTAAGCATTTCCTCGGCACAAAAAGTATCAACAATTCTATCTATTAAATCAGCTTTTCGAAGTCCCGAGCACTTTTTGATTTCAAAACTTCTTGCCTGATCTAACAGTTCTTCTTTTGTATATTTTGTCAAATATTCTCTTAAAAACATTTCTGCTCCCTATCTATAATAACTTATCTTCTATAACGAAATCCATATTCTTCTTTTAATCTCTCATATATTTCAAATGCAATCGGACAGACTTCTACTGTTTCCAATACACTGTACAAACTATGTAACCTCTCTGGCTGATCCGTATATGGATATTTCCTGCAATTCTCAGGTTTATATTCTCCCAGCTTACAGTTTCCGTCTTCTTCCAGAAAATCACACGGATGATGCTTGGTTACATACGTATTTTCACTTTCTTTTTTTATCAAATAAGAATTTATAAGTTCTTCTTTAGTAAGTCCTAAATATTCTGCATCTTTCTCCAAATCTTCTTCTGGAATACTTCCGCAGTACATCTTACAACAGTTCCTACATCTGCTGCAGTCATATTTTGCAAACAACTCTTCGTGAAGTTTTTTGAACTGCTCATCCAATTCTTTTTCATCTGCATTACATTTTAAAAATGTACGGAATTCAATATTTTCATTTTCCTTTTTCTTCGCTTCAAATTTTACTTTTCTTGGTGTAATCATATTATCACCTCATTTTTCTCATCTTTTGCTGACACTGAGCCTTTTCTCACCCAACTCTGTCCCGTCAAATTTATCCTTTACATATTGACAGGTTGCAAAATAATAATCCTGATTTCCTTTCCATCAAAACTCCTGTTAAAATTTGTTTCAAAAGCATGCCTGTCTTTTATAATTTTTTCTTTGTCATAGATATAAAAGAATATATAATCCGCCTTATAATGTACAATATCAGCTTCTATTTCTTCTGTCAGCTTTTTTAAGTTTGTTGATGTTCTTGTACACTTTGCTTCTATGATTGTATTTAAAGAAAGAATTTTTATATCGCTTCTAACTGTTCCAACTCCCGAATCATCATTTACCTCTCTTCTGGCGTCTGGACATAGTGGTTTTATAACTGCATAAAGCAAATGCTGTAAATCATATTCATTTTCAATCTGTATTTTTTGCAAATTTTCTGTGGTAAGTGATGCTCTCTTATCCGGTTTTGCTTCCCTAAACGCTTCTAAAAAGAAATAAAAATTCCTCAGAAATCTCTCAAGCTCCCTTTGAATAAATTGTGATGATTTCTCATACTCTTCACACAAAATACTATCCAAATAGATTAACAGATTTTCTTTTGCTTTTAACATATTTTCACGGGTAGATTCTTTCGAAAATTTGTTTACCATATATTTCTGCTTATTCCTGATATTTTGAACAATATCATTCTTATATGTTTCTTGTTTCATCATCTGGTGCAGCTTCGATATAAATTCCTCATATTCCTCTACAGTATCCACTAATTTCAACTTTTCGATATACTCTTTCAGCATATTATCCATTCATTCTCCCCCATCTCAGATAAAACAAAAATAATGGATCCAAAACATACACTTTTCCGTCTTTCCATTCTATTGCTTTATAAATTTCTTCTTTTTCTTTTAGGATTGTTTGTAAATTATTTAAATGACTTTTTACAGAATTTCTATCCGGTTTTCCTTCTGTTTTAGGAATAAGGTTTATGATTCTGTCATAAACTGTGTCAAAATCTAATTCCATAATCGGAGGATTTTTGGCTAACGATTCCACGATCAGTCCATACAAATCCAATTCTTTTCCATCTAATGTTTTGTATAAATTTCTTTTCTTTCCACGCGGATTTGGACCTTTAGACATTACATTTACCACATCGTAATAGTTAAAGTTAACCGTTGTAAATTTATATGCCATTTCCAACATATCAAAATTTACAATATGCTCATTTTTGTCTTCCAACAATGTGCAAATGCTCAGACAAATATACTGCATTAACTGTGGTGATGTAAGACATTCAACTGCCAACTGTTCTGCAACTTCATCTGTTATCTTAATGTCAAGCTGCTTAAAACCTTTTAAAGCAATCTCTTTTAAATCCTTTTTTTCCCACGCTTCAATATTAATTAAACTCAATCTTCCCGATAAATCTGCATTCTGTCGAATTGCATCGTCTGCCCTATGCGGAAGAGAAACTACGACTACCTTTAATTCTCTTCTAATTGCATCTTTGAGCTGTTGTGCCATTTTTGTCTGCATCTCTTTTGAAGCATAATGAAAATCATCAATTACTAATACTTTATCGTGCTCTTTATAATATTGAATAACGGTATCTTTCGCTAGAACATACTTTTCACTTTTACTATCTGTTTCCTTACTATTTCCTTCATTAACCTCTCTTTCTGTTGTCAATTCTCCTTTATAAGGCAACCCCACTTTTGCAGCAACAATTGCCCAAAAATCTGTGTTGCTGTTAAAATCCGCACCAGAAATTTCAACAATGTTGTCAAATCCAATTACCTTCTCGCATAAGATTGTCTTTCCCATTTTTGATGGTCCAATTAATGATGTAAGGCAACCCGCTGTTCTCAATGCCTGCTTTAAACGTAATTCATATGATATACCTGTATTTTCATAATTCCTGGAGACATATGTATATTCCGGATACGCTCCAGGTTTAAATACATTTTCTGCTTTTAGTCTCATATTAGCACCTCCAAATATTAATTACTCTAATTATAACACATTTTATTACTTTTTAAACATTTTATTACTTTTTATTGGTCTAAATATCATTTGACCATAATATAACTTCATTGTTATACTCCAGCACAAATGATTTTGTTATCTATCATACTTAAGCATACTTAATAGAAAACAAAAAGGCTGAAGCCCATGATGCGACTCCAACCCTTTAATTTCTCTCGACAAAAGAAAACATATAACCCTTGCATTTATATTTAATTATTCTGAATGATATTCACTCCAAATTACCATTTTTGCATAACAAATTCAATTTCGTAACAATATCATTCTTTCATTTTCAGTTTCGTTTAGTTTCATCCAATCCATACATCTCGTACTTCAAATCACAGACCAACACTATATATTGTTCTTTAGCACTGCTACATTATAGCACTTCAGAAACATCCAGAAACAAAATACTCTATCTAAAATTGTATTATACTGTTTTACTTCCATGTTACACTTTTATCTACTAGACTACTTTCCAATCAATCATTTCAAGCACTCTCTAGGATTTCAAATGATATATTTTTGATGTAAATTCTCACTTTCAATTTTAAATCCCCTTATAAATTAAGGTTTTTTCAAATATGTTTGTCTGCTGCCGTGGCAAATAAATAGTACCTTTATTTTCTCCATTTTATCTCCTCATATCCTCTCAAAGCCTTATAAATACTGGCTTTTCAGCCTTTGTGCTTTTTTTACTTGAAAGGTTCTTTTTCTTATAAATTCTTATATTTTCTCATGTTTTTTCGGGCATTTGTGGTACAAATGGGTTATTTTTAAAGTCCCAAATTCCTTATGAGATAAGGCTTACATGAGTTGTTTGTGCATGTTTTTGGGTTATAAACTTTTTCTTTTCCAGTTCATCCCTTGCTTCTTTTAATCTGGCAAGTTCTTTCTTTGCATCATCATAGCCGGTATGCGTATAAATATTAAGTGTTACAGATACATCTGAATGCCCCATCAGATATTGCAGTGTCTTTGGATTCATCCCTGAATTGGCCATATTGGTACAATAAGTATGCCTGCATACATGAGGAGTAATTGGCGGTAATTGCAACAAATGCTCACGATTATATTTTTCTCTTGCATGCTGCATGTACTTTTCCCAATGAAGTGCAACCATTGGTCTTCCATTCTTGTCCAGAAACAGAAATCCTCCATATCCGTCTACCATTGGCTCACGCTTTGGTTTTCTTCTATTCTTCAGGATCCGAAGAAATGCCTCTTTTACATCCGATTCCATAGGAAGTAAACGAGTACCACTTGTTGTCTTTGTAGATACGATGATATACTTCATTTCTCGAGTTCTTTGCAACTGATGATTCACATTGATAATATCTTCTTTAAAGTCCAAGTCTTTTACAGTAAGTCCACAAAATTCAGATATTCTAAGACCTGTCTTGAATAAGATATAAAATGCATCATAATACTGATTATAATGCGGATCATTCTTTACAAAATCAAGAAATTTAGTTTCATCTTCCGGAGAAACAGCTTGTCTTTTCTGACTGTCATTAACAAGTACTGTACCTAATTCAAATCCAAATGGATTTTTTAGAATCAAGTCATCATCCACAGCCATTTGAAAAGCAGGTCTTAAAACACCTCTGATGGAATGAATGGAACTATATCCTCTACCATCTCTTTGTAGTTTTATCAGAAAAATCTTTGCGTCAGAAAGTTTCACATCATCCACTTTCTTATAAGCGAATGCTTCCTTTTTCCTATAAATGAGCAAGTTCGTGATTTTGCATAAAAGAAAGACACCTCGATTCCATG
>OGXF01000474.1_pt1 | contig 37540 bp, 29 predicted proteins | sample 1576191 | NCBI WGS metagenome assembly OGXF01 (sample SAMEA3541545, study PRJEB24748) | human gut metagenome | biome: human gut; feature: human-associated habitat; material: faeces | place: China | collected 2012
TGCAGGTTCCGAAATATGCACAGCCAGGACAGCCTGCGCAGGAACTGGAAGTTCTCCTGGAGCTGAAAGTAATCGCAGATGTAGGTCTGGTTGGATTCCCGAATGTCGGAAAATCCACATTCCTTTCCCGTGTCACCAACGCACAGCCAAAGATTGCCAACTATCACTTCACAACCCTGAGTCCAAATCTTGGTGTTGTCGATACTGAAAATGGTGGTTTTGTAATTGCTGATATTCCTGGACTGATCGAGGGTGCTTCTGAAGGCGTAGGACTCGGACACGAGTTCCTTCGTCATATCGAACGTACCAGAGTCATTATCCATATCGTAGATGCCGCATCTACAGAAGGACGCGACCCAATTGATGATATTTATAAGATCAACAAAGAACTGGAAGCCTATAATCCTGAAATTGCTGCAAGACCGCAGGTGATCGCAGCAAATAAGATTGACTGTATCTATACGGAAGACGGCGAAGAGAGTCCGATCGATAAACTAAAAGCTGAATTTGAGCCGAAAGGTATTCAGGTTTATCCAATCTCCGCAGTCAGTGGACAGGGTGTCAGAGAACTCTTATTCCATGTAAAAGAGCTTCTCGATAACTGTAAACAGGAACCGATTGTATTTGAGCAGGAGTTCTTCCCGGAAGATATGCTTATGGGTGAAAATCTTCCATATACCGTGGTACAGAGTCCTGAAGATCCGACCATCTTCGTAGTTGAAGGTCCGAAGATTGAGAAAATGCTCGGATATACAAACCTTGACTCTGAGAAAGGTTTTGCATTCTTCCAGAAATTCCTGAAAGAGGGAGGCATCCTGGAAGAACTTGAGAAGGCAGGCATTCAGGAAGGCGATACTGTACGTATGTACGGATTTGATTTTGATTACTATAAATAGATTTCAATAATGAAACAGATGTGGTAAAACGGATGATTCTGTCCGTTTGCAGAGAATAATAGAGGAAAATAAAAATGACAAGTAAACAGAGAGCTTATTTAAAAGGTCTTGCAATGACAATGGATCCAATCCTTCAGCTTGGAAAGGGTGGTCTTACTCCTGAGAACACGGCTGCTGTAGATGAGGCGCTTGCAGCCAGAGAACTGATCAAGATCAGTGTTCTCCAGAACTGCCTGGAAGATCCGCGCCAGATGGCTGAGGTTCTGGCAGAACGTACACGTTCCCAGATTGTACAGGTTATCGGCAAGAAAATTGTTTTATACCGCGAAGGCAAAAACGAAAAGAAAAAAATCGAATTACCTAGAAAATAATACGGAGTTTTTTATGGCTGACATCAAACACAGAATTGGTATTATGGGCGGTACATTTGATCCCATCCACATGGGGCATCTGATTCTGGGAGAGAAAGCATACGAACAGTTCCGGCTGGAAAAGGTACTGTTCATGCCTTCCGGAAATCCGCCTCACAAGAGGAACCGTCAGGGACGTGCCACAGATGAAGAAAGAGTTGAAATGGTCCGCAGGGCGATTGCCGGAAATCCTCATTTTGAACTGTCGCTGACTGAAATGCATGAAAATGGTTATACTTACACTTATCATACACTGGAAATGCTAAAAGAAAAGAATCCGGATACTGATTATTATTTTATAATCGGCGCAGACTCCCTGTATGACTTTGATACATGGCGTGAACCGGAAAGGATCTGCAGAAACTGTATTCTGGTAACTGCTGTAAGAAATCATTCCACAATCGCAGAGCTCGAAGCAGAAATGAACCGTCTTTCGCTTAAATATAATGGCACATTTCTGACTCTGAATACCACAAACCTTGATGTGTCCAGCGAAATGCTCAGAAACTGGATCAGCGAAGATAAAAGTGTGCGTTACTATATTCCTGATCCGGTGATTGAATATATCAGAGAAAACCAGATTTACAGTCTGACCGAAAAGAAAGGATGATCTTCTAATGGCAGAGTATGATTTTATAAAAATGCAGAAAAAATTAGCAAAATATCTGGATGAGGATCGTTATGAACATACGCTGGGAGTTATGTTTACATGTGCAGCACTTGCCATGGTTCATGACTGTGATCTGATCACAGCCCAGACTGCCGGACTGCTCCATGACTGTGCAAAATGTATTCCGAACAAAAAGAAGCTGAAAATGTGCAGCCAGCATCACATTCCGGTATCTGAATTCGAACAGGAACATCCTTTTTTACTTCATGCCAAGCTTGGAGCTTACGTAGCTAAGGCTAAGTATGATGTTACAGATGAAAATATTCTTTCTGCCATCACCTGGCATACTACCGGAAAGCCGGAGATGACACTGTTGGAAAAAATCGTCTATATTGCTGATTATATTGAACCAAAACGTGATAAAGCTCCTAATCTTGCAATTGTACGTAAACTGGCTTTTCAGGATCTTGACGAATGTATGTATAAGATTTTGGCTGATACACTGGCTTATCTGGAGGAAAATCCGAAAGATATTGATAATGCTACGAAAGATGCCTTCTTGTATTACAGGGATCTGCATATGAAAAGACAGTCCTGAGTATAAATTGTCTCGACTGGCAGAGTTTTACATATAGGGGACAGCACAACAGGGAGAACAGATTACTGATATAAATATTTATTAGAGAAGATATATGTAGCTATTCAATAGTCTGTTGATCATGAAGATATTGAACAGTTACAAAAGCAGATAGAAAGAGAGGTTGTTTCCATGAACAGAGAACTTGAAATGGCAAAACTTGCCTGCCACGCACTTGATGAGAAAAAAGGAAAAGATATTAAGGTGATAGATATCCATGAAGTATCTGTAATTGCCGATTATTTTGTAATTGCAAGTGCTTCCAACCAGAATCAGGTTCAGGCTATGGTTGACAATGTAGATGAAACACTTGGCAGAGCCGGATTTGAAGCAAAACAGATTGAGGGAACCAGAAACTCCAGTTGGGTTCTTATGGATTACGGCGATATGATCGTCCACGTATTTGATGAAGAGAACCGTCTTTTTTACGATCTCGAAAGAATCTGGAGAGATGGCAAAATCCTGGACATTAACGAATTTCTTGAAAAATAAATAAAAACGGTGTTAGGAATTTATATAATTTCTCAATTTCAAAAAAGCATGAGACAGATGTATTTTTATACTATATCTGTCTCATGCTTTTATAAATGATAAATATATGTATTTTTATACCACATCTCAAACTAAAACTCAGACAATTTCCTAACACAATTACTGATATAAACGGAATACGCCAAATACTTTGCCGAGAATCTGTAATTCCCCTTGCACGATAATAGGATCCATTGCATCATTTTCCGGCTGAAGACGATAGTAACCTTTTTCTTTATGAAAAGTCTTAACAGTAGCTCCATCTTCGATCAGAGCAACTACAATATCTCCATCTTCAGCAGTAGACTGTTTTCTTACAAGTACTTGATCTCCGTCAAAGATTCCGGCATTTACCATACTTTCGCCCTTTACTTTAAGCATAAAGCTCTGTTCATTCGGCATAAATTCCGCCGGAATTGGGAAATACCCTTCGATATTCTCAACTGCCAGAAGCGGCTGACCTGCTGCAACAGTACCAACGATTGGCACATTTACAACCTCTCTGCGTACCAGATTAAAGTTATCATCAATAATTTCAATTGCGCGCGGCTTCGTTGCATCTCTGCGAATATATCCATTTTTTTCAAGTGCCTCCAGATGTGAATGCACAGAAGAAGTGGATTTCAGATTTACAGCCTCACAAATTTCACGTACTGCAGGAGGAAAACCTCTGTTAAGAATCTCATTCTTAATATAGTCAAGAATTTCCTGCTGCTTTTCTGTTATTCTTCCATATGCCATAATTTATACCTCCCTGCCGGTTTAATAAATTTCTTATCTATTTTCAACCTTACCATTTACCGGTAAGTTCTATATATAAGTTCTATATAATTGATGTAAAAAGAGTTACATTTATAATATCATATTTCATTACGAAAAGCAAACTTATATTCTGAAAATACGTTCTTATTTTAAAGTTATTGTTACTGTTCACTCCGTTCCCAGCAACACGCTTCGCGATGCACAGAATTTATGCTAATCGCATAAATTCGCGCGGTATGTCTCGGGTTTTCTGTGACCTTCGCTCACAAAAAACACCTCGCGGGATATTACCAGTGAACAGTAACAAGTTATTACCGCACACTCAGTTCCTAGTAACAGCTATGGCAAGCACTTTCCTGTGAATTCTTTATGAATAAACTTGTTTTTAACTTAACAAAGTGTTACAATATTTTGGAAATTATGGAAAGACGACAGCTTTCCGTAACAGAAATAATTTACATTCTATATAGATTCCATGATCAAAGGAGACATTTCATTGTCTGATAAATATAAAAAACAGGAAAAAACGCCTGGAATTCTCGCCAGGTTACGTAAGGTTGCAGGTCTGAATATTGGTACTATTATGTTCGGTATCTTATTTATTTATATGTCATTCAGCGCTATCTTGTACTTTACAACTACCCACATTGAATCTTATCAGGTAACATCAGGACCACTGTCCCGCAATGAAACGTATACAGGACTTGCTATTCGTGAGGAAACGGTATGTACAGCGCCTTCTTCCGGGTATATTACCTATTACGCGAGAGAGGGCAGTAAAATCAATGCTTCCGGAGCTGTTTATGGTTTAAGCAGTACAAAAAAATCCACATCCACAGCTTCTCTTGCTACGGAAGAACTATTAAAGATCAGAAATGATATGATGAGTTTTTCCAAGGGATTCAATTCCAGCAAATTTAACAATACTTACAGTTTCAAATATGAACTGAAGGGAAACATTCTTCAATATGCTGAGTCTGAAAACAGTTCTTCAGCTCCGCTTACATCTGATGAATATGACGAAAGTGATGACAGCAGTGGTAAAGACAACATCACGAACAGCAATGTATATGCCGGAAATGAGTCGATATGCCAGTCACAGTCAGATGGAATTATTTTATATTCTACAGATAATTATGAAGGAAAAACAATAGATACTGTGACTGCTGAGGATTTCGATCAGAATTCTTATCATGAAACAGATTTAAAGACATCTGATTCTGTTCAGTCAGGAGACGATGTCTACACAATTATTACAGATGAGCGCTGGAGCCTCTTGATTCCACTAAGTGATAAACAGGCAGAGAAACTGAAAGACCGCTCAACTATACGTGTCAAATTCTTGAAAGATGACATGACACAAAACGGAGATTTTTCCATTATCACGATAGACGGTGGGAAATATGGACAGATTGATTTTAATAAGGGACTTATCCGTTATGCTTCTGACCGCTTTCTTGATATTGAACTTGTAACGAATACAGTAGTTGGATTAAAGATACCATTATCTTCTATTGTGACCAAAGATTTTTATGTTGTCCCATCCAGAATGGCAACAACCCAGAATAATGAAACAGGATTTATGCTTGCATCTGGAAACAAAGATTCCGGAACATTTAAAAGTGTAAGTATATATGCAAGTGTAGAAGATACATCGGTTTCCAAACTGGCAACCGACGGATCAGAAGATCAGCCAATGATCTATTATATTGACAAGAGCTCATTTAAAGAAGGAGATGCGCTTATTGACCCGGATACCGGAGAAAAATATATCATCGGTGAAACAGACACTTTAGAGGGTGTTTACTGTATCAATAAAGGATATGCTGTTTTCCGCCGTATTGAAATACTTGACCAAAACGAAGAATATGCTATTGTCTCAAAAAACACTTCCTATGGTCTTGCAAGATATGACCATATTGTAAGAAATGCAGATAAAGTAAAAGAAGAAGACATTTTATACTAATTAAGGAGGCTTAACATGTTAGCTGATAAATTAAATCTTGTAAAGAAAAATATCGAAAATGCCTGTGAAACTGCCGGGCGTTCTCCTCAGGAGGTAACTCTTATTGCAGTCAGCAAAACAAAACCTGTAGAACTGCTCAAAGAAGCATATGATGCGGGTGCCCGCGTATTTGGAGAAAATAAAGTTCAGGAAATTATGGATAAATATGATCAGATGCCTTCTGATGTACAGTGGCACATGATCGGACACTTACAGAGAAATAAAGTGAAATATATCATTGATAAGGTATCCATGATTCATTCTGTAGATTCTGTCCGTCTGGCAGAAACCATTGAAAAAGAAGCTGCAAAAAAAGAAATCTGTATGCCTGTTTTAATCGAGGTAAATGTAGCGGAAGAGGAGAGCAAGTTTGGCCTTACTGCCGAAGAGGTATTACCATTTCTGGAGGAAATTTCTTCTTATCAGCATATCAAAGTGATGGGACTCATGACAATTGCTCCATTTGTAGCAAATCCTGAAGAAAATAGAGAAGTTTTTCAGAAATTAAAGAAATTAAGTGTTGACATTGCGGCCAAAAACATTAATAATGTTAATATGAGCGTCCTGAGTATGGGAATGACAAATGATTATCAGGTCGCAGTTGAGGAAGGTGCCACTATGGTACGCGTGGGAACGGGTATTTTTGGCGAGAGAGATTACTCAATAAAAGAAGACTAAAAAAAGATTGGAGAATAAAATGGGCGTTTTAGATAAATTTTTAGATGCCATCAAATTAAATGATGATTACGATGATGATGGATTCTTAGATGATGATCTGTTAGATGAAGAGGATGATGAAGATTTTCTTGATGAGGATTTTGATGAAAAACCTAAGAAGAAATTCTTTGATAAGTTCTCTAAGAAGAAAGAGGCCGATGAGGATGACGCTTTTGATGAAATAGAGGAAAAATCAGTAAAAACAGCTCCAAAACAGGCATCCGCTCCGAAACAGACAGCTCCGGCTCCGTCAAAAGTTACGGTTAAGCAGGAACGCGCCGAACGCCAGACACGTCCTGCTGCATCTTCTAAGATTACTCCAATGAGAAGCAGCCGTAAATCAAACCAGGGTTCAAATATGGAAGTCTGTGTTATTAAGCCTTCTTCTATGGAAGATACACGTGAGATTGCAGACACATTAGTAGATAATTCTACAGTAATTTTAAATCTGGAGGGAATTGATGTTGAACTGGCACAGAGAATCATCGATTTCACATCTGGTGCATGTTATTCTTTAGGCGGAAGCCTTCAGAAAGTATCAAGCTATATCTTTGTACTTGGACCGTACAATGTAGATATCACCGGTGATCTTCAGAATATTCTGGGAGGATCTGCTCCGTCAGTAAGAGCAGGCTACTAATCCCCGAATGGAAAAAGACGAATTTTTTCTTAAGAGAATCCGGGAATTAGCTAATCTTTCCTATCAGAGAGATATCGTTACATTTTCGGATTTTCTTAATTTAAATGAGCAGAATATGGTCAGTAGCCTGAAACGTCAGTTTCCCCAGATTGTTATGGAAACTTTCGGGGGCTATGAAAATGCGGAGCGTCAGATGGTGGCATTTCATCCTGATGCTCTTGCTTTTACATGGGAATATCCGATTGACTGCCTTAAAATAGAGCCAAAAGCAATCAAATTTTCCGAGTCTCTCACACATCGTGACTATCTCGGAGCACTTCTTAATCTTGGAATAGAGCGAAGTGTGATTGGTGATATTGTTGTTCAGGAAAAGGCTGCCTGGTTTTTCTGCCAGAATAAAATGACGGACTTCTTTCTTGATAATCTGTGCCGTGTCCGCCATACAAATATTTTAATTACAAAAGTAGACGACCCTGATGAACTTCCCCGCCCAAAATTGGAAGCTATTAATGGTACCTGTGCTTCTGTACGTTTAGATTCATTGATTTCACTTGCATTTAAAGCTTCCAGAAGCAGTATGGTATCTTATATCGAAGGAGGACAGGTTTTTGTCAATGGAAAACTGATTACTTCCAATGGATATGAACCCAAAGAGGGTGATATCATCTCTGTACGAGGAAAGGGACGTTTTATTTTTGATGGTATGTCTCACCAGACCAAAAAGGGAAGATGCGGTGTCCGCATTTTACGTTATATATAATTACTCAATAGTTATTTATAACACTTAACAATGCCGTAGTGTACTTAACAAGTCATTTTTAGATTAGTGTCGGTACATTGGCAGATGATGTTATTCTTTATATTTATACAATTTAAGTTATCAAAGGAGAGTGAGAAAATGGCAGAACAGAAATTACTTGTGAAACGAGAAGGAGATTTTCATTATCCTATTTATTTCGAAAATGACTTTAAAAATCTTGCCCGTGCACTTAAAGAAGAAGGACTGGATGGACGAAAAATCTGTATCGTAACAGACAGTCATGTAGCACCACTTTATCTTGATTCCGTCAAAACAATTTTTCAAGAAATCTCTTCAAGTGTATTTTCTTTTGAATTTGAAGCCGGTGAAAAGAATAAAAACCTATCTACTGTACAGGAATTATATAAAACTCTGATTGAAAACGAAATGGATCGTAAAGGTCTTCTGGTTGCATTAGGTGGTGGAGTTGTAGGTGATCTGACTGGCTTTGGTGCAGCAACTTATTTAAGAGGAATTGACTTTATTCAGGTTCCTACCACCCTTCTTGCCCAGGTCGACAGTAGTGTAGGCGGTAAAACCGGAGTCGACTTTCTTCAGTATAAAAATATGGTAGGAGCGTTCCATCAGCCACGTCTTGTATATATGAATATGAGTACTTTACAGTCTCTTCCAGAACGTGAATTTACCTGTGGTATGGGCGAGATTCTTAAGACAGGTCTGATTTGCGATGGCGATTTCTTCCGCTTTGTATGCCAGAATCAAAAGACAATCAGCGAACTGGATTTAGGTATACTCTCTAAAATGATTCGCAGATGTTGTGAAATTAAGGCTGGTGTAGTAGAACGAGATCCCAAAGAGCAGGGCGAACGTGCTCTTCTAAATCTTGGTCATACAGTTGGTCATGCCGTAGAGAAACTCAAAGATTTTCAGCTGCTTCATGGACAGTGTGTCGGTATCGGTCTGATTGCGGCTGCCTGTCTTTCCATGAATAGAGGATTGCTGACTGAACACGAATATGAAGAGATTCGAAATGGATGTTCTTCTTATAAGTTGCCTCTTTCCGTCGATTTACTGAAAGCCGAAGATATTCTCGCAGCAACTAAGAAAGATAAGAAGATGGAAGACGGACATATCAAATTTATTCTTATGGACGGAATTGGTAAAAGTTTTATTGACAAAACAGTTACAGACGACGAATTACTTCAGGCAATCGGGGAGATTCTCGTATGAGCATAAATTCAACAAAACCAGCCTGGAAGCATTGGCTTCTAGGCTGTATTGCCATCTTTGCGCTGACAATTCTGGATCAGGGGAGTAAGTATCTGGTTCTCACTTATCTGAAAGGTAGACCTGATATAAATCTTATTCCCGGAGTTCTTCAGCTACATTATCTTGAAAATCGTGGAATGGCATTTGGTCTGTTTGAAGGTAAAATCCCAGTATTTGTGATTTTGTGTCTTTTATTTTTTGGTGTATTTGCCTATGTATATGCTCGGATTCCACGAAATACCTATTATCTGCCTCTTACTATAACTTCTCTTATAATGGTTTCTGGGGCTTTGGGAAATTTTATTGACAGAGTATTCAGAGACTATGTGGTAGATTTTATTTATTTTTCACTTATTGATTTTCCTGTATTTAACGTGGCCGATATCTACGTTGTATGCAGCGGCGTATTGCTTATCATATTGGTATGTTTTAAATACAAAAACGATGAAGATTATGATTTTTTACGAATAAAAAAGGAATAATACTATGGAAATTCTTAATTATCACGTTTCTGACGGTCAGTCCGGTATTCGGATTGACCTCTATCTTTCTGAAAAAAATGAAAAATTATCACGATCTTATATTCAGAAACTGCTTAAAGAGCAGAAAATAATGGTGAATGGTTCTCCTGTAAAGGCTAACTATAAAGTTCAGGATCAGGACGATATTTCCCTGGAAGTTCCGGATATGGAAGAACCGGATATCCTTCCCGAAGATATTCCTCTGGATATTCTTTATGAAGATGAGGATGTGCTTATTGTAAATAAACCAAAGGGAATGGTCGTTCATCCAAGTGCCGGACACACTTCTGGTACACTGGTAAATGCAATTATGTTTCATTGCAAAGATAATCTGTCCGGCATTAACGGTGTTCTGCGTCCCGGAATTGTCCACAGAATCGATAAAGATACCACTGGTGCACTTCTTGTATGTAAAAATGATAATGCTCACCGCGACCTGGCAGAGCAACTAAAAGAGCACTCTATTAAGCGTAGATATCGTGCAATCGTGGCAGGTGTTTTAAAAGAAGATGAAGGAACTATTGAAGGTCCGATCGGACGTCATCCGGTTGACCGAAAGAAAATGTCTATTAACTATAAGAACGGAAAAGATGCTGTTACACATTATAAAGTGTTAGAACGTTTTAAAAATGCCACCTATGTGGAATGCCGCCTGGAAACAGGAAGAACACACCAGATTCGAGTACACATGACAAGTATCGGGCATCCTCTGCTTGGCGACGAAGTATACGGTTCAGGGAAAAATCCTTATCATTTACAAGGACAGACACTTCATGCAATGATTCTCGGCTTTGTTCATCCATCCACTGGTAAATATATGGAATTTACAGCTCCTTTACCTGAATACTTTCTTAAATTATTAGAAAAATTGCGAAAATAGTTTGCATTTCCGCAAAAGTATTGTATAATATTTCTATTGAATCCATAACAGAAGGGAGTGTAGATTATGAACAGTACAAGTTCAATTATTACAATAGGTCGTGAATATGGCAGTGGCGGAAGACAGATAGGACAGGAAGTTGCCAAATATTTCGGTATTAAATGCTATGATAAAGAGCTTCTTGAACATGCTGCAAATGAAAGTGGTATCTGCAAGGAACTTTTTGAGAATCATGACGAGAAACCTACCAACAGCTTTTTATATTCATTGGTAATGGATACATATTCCTTTGGATATTCCTCTTCAGGATTTACTGATATGCCGATGAATCATAAAGTATTTCTTGCACAGTTTGACGCAATTAAGAAACTGGCTTCAGAAGGTCCTTGCGTTATGGTCGGAAGATGTGCAGACTATGCATTGGCAGAATACAAAGACTGCTTCAGTGTTTTTGTACATGCAGATACAGACTGGCGAATCAGCCGTCTTTCTCAGAAACACAACAAAACGGCAAAAGAAGCAAAAGATATGATCAACAAGACCGATAAGAGCCGTTCCAGTTATTATAACTACTACACAAACAAAAAATGGGGCGCTGCTGCAAGCTATAATCTCTGTGTGGACAGTAGTAAACTTGGCATTGATGGTGCGGCTAAGGCAATCATTCAGGCAATTGAGATTTTTGATTCTATGAAAAAATAATAAAACTCTTATATAATAAAAAGAACAGTAGCTCAGCTAAAGATTTTTGATTGAAGATTTTTTAAATGAATCTCTTTAAATGAGCAAGCTGTTCTTTTTTACTGTTCATTTTTTAAATATCACATTTACCATAACTATATTATGTATACTTATTCCAGGAGCTATATTATGATTTATGTGTAGTTTAAAATATTTGAGTTATTGTTTATTTTGTGATACTGAGAACGGAGTGAACAGCAACTATTTTGTCCTCAGTATCACAAATATTTTTTTATATATTAATTTTTCATAAAATCAAGAGACATTCCTTAAAAAAAATGTTATAATCGTACCATGTTAAATAAAAAGGAGGACGTTATGAAGTTTCGTTGGGATAACCGCTATTTACACTGGGGTGTGACGGCTTTTCTGGTAATTGCCGCCAGTATGCTGTTTTATTATGGCATCTTTCATATGAAGACCCTTATTGTGGGTATTAAAACATTTTTGGGAATCATGGCACCTATTATCTATGGTGTGATATTAGCCTATATTCTCAGTCCACTGATAAATCTTTTTGAACAGAAATTGATCTATCCACAGCTTGAAAAACACAATATCCAGTTACAGAAGAAGGGAAGACGAGCCATTCGATGGGCATGTGTCCTTTTTTCTATGTTTTTATTCTGGGTCATTATTTATGCATTAATTATGATGATACTTCCACAGTTGATCCGAAGTATCATGAGCATTATTTACAGCTTTCCATATTATGTGAAAGTTATTGAAAAATGGCTTAATTCCTTTGTGGAGCATGGATGGAATATGAATTCTGATATGATTGACATGATCAATCAGTATTCCACAAAAGCACAGGATTATCTTACCACCAACATTCTACCACAAATGCAGGATATGCTAAAAAATGTTTCTGCCGGTATTTTTGATATCCTGATTTTCATGAAGAACTTTCTGATCGGTGCAATCGTTGCTTTATATGTATTAACAGATAAGGAAAAATTTGTTGCCAAAAGTAAAATGCTTGTATATGCCATACTGCCGCACAAATGGGCAAATACACTCATTCATTCTATGCGTTTCACTCATAAAACTTTTGGCGGTTTCATATACGGCAAGCTTCTTGATTCTGCCATCATTGGCGTTTTGTGTTATATCGGAATGTTACTTTTGCATATGCCATTTCCAATTCTGGTCAGTGTTATTATCGGTGTGACAAATGTTATTCCGTTTTTTGGACCTTATATCGGAGCTATCCCTTGTATTTTCCTGATTTTGGTAGTAGATCCTATCAAAGGTTTATATTTTGCTATTTTCATTCTGCTTCTTCAGCAGTTTGATGGAAATATTCTCGGTCCAAAGATTCTCGGAGAATCCACGGGACTTTCCAGTTTCATGGTTATTGTTGCCATCTTAATTGGCGGCGGACTCTTTGGCATTCCTGGTATGATCGCAGGAGTTCCTGTTTTTGCTGTACTTTACGCTATGGTATGGAGGCTGATTGACCACTCATTAGTTGACAGAAAAATGCCAGTAGAAGAAGAAACCTACGTAAACATAGATTGTCTGGATACAGAAACAGGTGAGGCGATTCCATTTCGCAAAGAAGAGTCTCACAGATTATCCTCTGAAAAGCTTGAGGAAAAACGGAATAATTTCTTTATGAAGATATGGAATCCATTTTCCAGGTTTGTTATGCTTATATGGAAATATATCTTACAGATTTTGCAGGTTATATGGAAATATATAAAAAGAGGGTGGCATTTTTTGAAAAATAAATATCTCGAATTTAAAAATACACAGGAAAAAAATAAATGAAATTATTGATTCAACGTGTAAATCACGCAGATCTTGAGAATGACGGTCCTTTTACCATCATTCTCGGTGAATCTATTTTATGGTTTTGAGATTATGCTTCAGATCATATATGACAGGAGAGTAATATGAAGAAAAAAAAGTTTATTTTACCGGTTTTTCTGTTTATTCTGTCACTTATTTTTTGTGGAGGAATTACACAATATTCTACGGTATCAGTTAAAGCAGCAACAACCACCAAGAAACAAACAGGTTTTGTAATGAAAAATGGTAGCTGGTATTATTATGACAAAAACGGCAAAAAAGCTACCGGATGGTATCAGAGTGTTGCCGGAAATAAATATTATTTTGGAAAAACAGGGGCAGCAAAGGCCGGAATTCTTACAATCAGTGGAAAAAAATACTGTTTTAACTCCAAAGGAAAAATGCTTACCGGGTGGCAGACAGTCAATGGAAAGACCTATTTCTTTGATGCGAAAAAAGGATATATGTACACTGGCTGGATTACCACAGCAGCTGGAAATAAATACTATTTCTGGAATGACGGAGCAATAAGAGCCGGTTTCCATAAAGTCAATAATGTTTATTATTGTTTCAGTGAAAAAGGAAAAATGTATAAGAACTGTTTTCGTAAAAATGGAAACTCTACTTATTACCTTCAGGCAAATGGAACGATGGCCAAAGGCCGCCTGAAAGTTAAAGGATCCTGGTATTCTTTTAACCGAAACACAGGTCAGCTTGTCACAAGTGGGTGGTATAAAGAAACGGATGGTTCTTATTATTATGCCGGTTCAAATGGTAAGTTAGTCAAAGGCTTTTATAAACCAGATTCCTATTACCGTTATTTTCGTGAATCAGACTGTAAATTACTTACAGGATGGCAAACAATCAATGGTCATAAATATTACTTCAAAAAAACAAATGGCATTCGTTATGACGATATTATTCTGAAAGCTTCTTCAGGAAAAAGATATTATTTTGAATCCGATGGAAAACTTTCCTGTAGTAAATGGTTTACTAAGAATGGTTTCCATTATTATTCAGAGTCAAATGGAGTACTTGCTTCAGGCTGGCTGACCGTAAGTGGTAAAAAATATTATATGAATCCGTCGACGTGTGAACGAGAAACCGGATGGATTTCAGTAGACGGAGAGAAGTATTATCTTAATTCTTCTACAGGTGTTCTGGCTACAAGTCAGTGGATTGATGATGATAATTATGTCGGAGAAAATGGAGTTCTGATCCCTGGATATCAGAATGGTGTTTCTTTTAGATGGCCATTAAGCTCCGGTTATTCTTATATCAGCAGCTATTTCGGATATCGTGAGTCACCAGGCGGAATTGGTTCCACTAACCATAAAGGAATTGATATTCCTGCTCCAACGGGTACACCTATTTACGCTGCGGCCTCAGGAACGATTGTTGCTATGTTATCACCATCTGCTTCAGGCGGTGCAGGATATTATACTAAGATAAATCATAATGGTAAGGGACTTATCACAGAATATATGCACCAGTCCAAATTTAATCCAAAGCTGAGTGTCGGAGATAAGGTATCAAAAGGGGATATTATTGGATATGTGGGAAGTACAGGAAACAGTACAGGTCCGCATCTTCATTTTGGAGTGATAGTAAATGGCGTAAATCAGGATCCTCTGAACTATGTAAAAAAGCCTTCATGATCACTCATTAATGAACCCGGTTTTAAACCTAAAAACCTAATAATAGAAAAAGAGGAAACTTATGGAATCACTAAAAACATATACTTATTGCAGAAAAGCACAATATCATGAAACTGATCAGATGGGAATCATTCATCATTCCAATTATGTAAAGTGGATGGAAGAAGCCCGAATCGGCTATATGAATCAGATGGGATTCAGCTATAAAAAAGTGGAAGAACTGGGAGTTATTTCTCCAGTGGTAGAAATTTCTGTCGCATACAAAAAGCAGGTTTTTTTTGACGATGAATTACAGGTTCGTGTCAGTATTAAAAAATATAATGGAATTTCCCTTGAATTTAATTATGAATTCTTTAATACAACCAGAAATGAAATTTGTACAACCGCCTATTCCAGACATTGTTTCCTTAAAAATGAAAAATTAATATCTGTCAAAAAAGAAATTCCTGAATTGGATTGCATAATAGCAAATTGTATATAAGTTGTTATTATAAATATTATAAAACAGTAATTCTAAAATTAAATTAGCTAATATAAAGCAAAAAGCTTGTGCAAAAAATGCGCAGGCTTTTTTGCTTTATGTCAATTTAACTCAAACGTGTACAATGCATGTCGGTAAAATGTTTATTTTATAGCGGATTTTACCAACATATTGAAAACTTTGTACACATGACAGTTAAATTATTTAACTTATATCTTGTACAAAGCAGAATGATTTAAGCTACTTTTGTACAAAGTAGAATTATTAAATCGTAACTTGTACAAAGTAGAATTCTAAATTTTTCTCCAAAAGCGTTACGTATTCCATTTTATTTTGCATACTATTAGTGCAGATAATATTTTAACCTTTAAGATACAGAAGCCAGCGACAGAAACCAGCAAAAGTGCTAAAATTGCACATTTCTGGCTTCTGTATTTTTTTGAAATATTTTTTTCAAAAAGTGTTACACTTTTTAAATTATTTTGCATACTATTATTAGACGGGAAACCGTTAATACTTTTTTTCAAATTGACATCGAGTTACAGGAATCAGTAGTAATAACATACAGCAAAGTCCTCCTTGATTGATGATGCCGAAAGATGTTAGAGAGGTAATGACACTTTCTGGCGGTCAATTTTCTTTGCTGTACTGTTTCTGATTCCTGTAACTATTTTTATGCACATCTTAAAAGATTTCAAGCCAAAAATCCCGGCAAAATTTCATTCCAACTCTCTTTTAAAAAAATGTTATTTTTTTCTTTTCATTTTGCATAATAAATATAGCGGTAAGAATATGCCGTGTGAAGCAGGCGGGGTTCCGTCATGCAAAAAATATCAAATTGCATCGGATACAAGGTTTGCTGGATATCTATTCGAAGCCTTGCTCCGGATAGAAACTCCTCCAATCCTTAAAGAGTTATGCGATTAACCTCATTCGCTGGAAGCGAAAATATAATAAACAAGGAGGAGTGGGACGATGAACAATTTGATGAAACGAATTATGTCTGTAGCAATGGCTGCCATTACTACAACATCACCGATACTGTCTTCATATACGATATATGCAAGTGATATCACAGTAAACGATGATGGAACGGTAACACAGATGTCCACATCAACTGACAGCAGCATGAGCGAAGCAGACGAAACCAAATTTTTATTCATTAAGCTGAAGACAGCCGGAGGTAAGGTTGTACTTAATGAAGGTGAAGACCAGGAACAGCGAATCCGCCTGGATAAAAAAACGGATGGAGCAGAGTATATAGATGTGTATGACAAAAATGATGTACTTATCTCATCAGAAAGTACAAAAGATAATGGATATACATATGTATATGAAGCAAAAATTGACGATGCCGTCAATGTGAAGGCAAAGGCAGACGACGGTTATACAATCAAACTGTATGAACTGACTGACGATTCTTCCGGAACCGAAATCGCTGAAGATGTGGGATTTGACGCAGGAAACAAAGTAGAGGCTTTTAAGTATCCGGTATTTATGGAATATGATAAGACCGTAAAGATTGGATTTGAAAGGAAAGAATCTGCTGAGGATATTGCAGATGATTTGAGCGTTAAGGATGAGACCGAGGAGAACAAAAGTGCAAAAGCCGAAGAAGCTACTGGTAAGAAAAAAGAAACCGAAGAAGAAGCGGATGCAAGCAAACCAGAAGCCTTAGAAGCTGAACACATGAGGGCTAACGGAGAAGCTGAGGATGAAACGAGCAGCGATACAAAATCCGAAGATACAAAAAAGACTGAAGATACTGATACACCTGAGAAATCTGAGAATAGTAGAGATGTCGACAATAACAACAAGCAGGATACATCGGAAGAAACAGCTACTGACGACGATTTGACAGTAAATGCTGATGGCAATAAAAAAGATAATGAAGATGCAGATATTACTGTCAATGACATCAGCGAAAACAATGATGAGAATGCTGATGAAAAGTCAGAAGAAAAGTCAGGTGAAGGCATCATTGATAATGATGAAGCTTCAGAAGACACCAAAGATACCGGTTCTGATAATCCAGACGAGACAGCAGTCACAACCTCTGAGGGTGCTAAGGTAGTTGAAAGTCCTGCCCCGGATGAGTCTTCAAGTAATACAGATGAGGACAGTATAGCAAACGATGCGAAAACAGAAGAAGCAGATAGTAAAACAGATGATACTGAAGATAAATTGGAAAGCGACAAACAGGATACCGAACAGTCATATGACATATCAAACCTTGACAGCGCAGTCTTTTCTTCTGCCAGACTTGTGGTAATCTCTGATGATGCAGAAAGCATTTCTGATGATAGCAAATATATAATTGCAAATTATCAGAATATTTATCTGATTCAGTATGAGACTGTTGAGAATGCAATGAAGGCATATATGAAATATACAAATGCTGGATTGACAGCTGAACCTGATGCTCCAATTATTGCCGCAAGCCAGGATGTATTAACTGAAGACAACGACATTACAATAACTGAAGGGAATAATCCTATAAGTATGCTTGCAGAAGAAGCAGAAAATGCTACAAGTGTAATAAGCAACAAGAAAATTATTGCGCTGCTTGATACGGGTACTCTTGAATCTCCGAACGTTATTAGCCGTATTTCCTTGATTGATGATTCATTAAATGGAAATGGACATGGCGACGAGATGGTTAGCAATATCGTGAAACAAAATCCAGATGCTGAAATTATCTCCATAAGGATAATGGGAAATGATGGAAAAGGAACTATCTCCAGCATACTTGCCGGAATGGAATATGCTATTGAACAAAACGTAGATATCATCAACTTATCCCTATATGCAAAAGCAACAACATCTAATAGCATTATAAGAGATGAAATCGAGAAAGCTGTAAATAATGGAATTATAGTTGTTGCTGCCGCAGGAAATGATGGAGCTGATGTATCGGGTTATATTCCTGGAAACGTATCCGAAGCATGGGTTATTGGGGCATGTAATGTAAACGGAGTAAGGCGCGGAGATTCTAATTATGGAAAAACTGTTGATTACAATGTTGTAGCCAATTCTACGTCAGAAGCTGCGGCAAAATTTTCAGGCTATGCTTCTGTAAATGATATCAACCTCATTCACACAGGAGAGCTGATTTTTATCCCTGATGAATCTGAGACTTACGGAACTGACAATATTACTTCTGGAAATAATACAGAATCCGAAAAAAGCGAAGACAATGGAGATTTTATCTCTGCAGCATCTACAAAAGTAACATTAAAAATGAATACTGTAAATAAATATTACCCTCCGGGAAGTTTATGCACAAACGATTGGGCTGATAACTTTACCAGAAAATTCGAAGTAACATACAAAACTTCTGAAGGTGATACGGTTACAAGAAATGCATACTGTTTACAGGGAGCAGAAGGATGGCCAAAAGATGGCGTATATTCAGGAAGCCAGGTAGAAGAACTTTCATCTGACACCCAAAACAAAATGCTGGCAAAAGCAATATTTTATTTATATGGAGGCCCGGCATGGGGGAATACTGTTGAATATACGGACGGCTCAGGAAAAGTAAATATTAAGAATATCCTGACGAGTGCAGGATGCTCGACCCCGCAGGAATACTTTGCAATGAGTCACTACATCGGAAGCTACATTTATAACGGAGCTGGAGGCAAATGGAACTATAACGGAAAATATAGCCCTGTATTAAGCAGCAAAGGTGTAAGCATTGTACAGAAAATATATAACGAGTTAAAAAAGATGGATTTTCCGCGTGCAGAATTTTCTTCATATAAACTAAAGGGAGATTCTAAATTTAAAACTCCGACAGTAACATATAAATCTATTGATGAAAATACCGCTACAATTACCCTTCCTTCAGGTGTTACACTGGTTAATGAAACGACTAAAAAATCGTCTACCGGAAAAGCAACTATCGCTGGTGGAGACAAATTTCATTTAGAAGGTGATAAAGATAAGGTTGCAGGAAAGACTCAGAGTTTAACATTATCTGTAAAAATATCATCAGACTTTAGAGCGTATGTTATTCATACAGTAGAACGAGAAGCCGGACATGGAGCTCAGGATATTGGATATGCCGAATTCGGAAGCAAGAAGTTAAAGATGACCGTAACATGGCCAGAACCTGTTGCTGGAGATAAATGGCGCGTAAGGGTGCAGGCTAAAAAGATTGATGAAGGTGGAAAAGGATTAGCTGGAGCAAAGTTTGATGTTTTTGATAATGAAGCTTGCTCTGGAGACCCTGTTGGAGATGGACAATTAGTATCAAAAGATGATGGTATGACAAATATAATAATGATTGACGAAATTCCACAAACAACAGAATCTTATGATGTATGGTGCAAAGAAGTAAAGGCCCCCGAAGGTTATGCTACGATAGATAAACCAATAAAGCTTACATTCAAATTATCAGATTTTAAAAATCTGAGCGCGGAGGAACAAAAACAAGGTCAGCTTCAGATTTTTGGACTGACAGATGGAGGGAAAGGTATTGTCAACAAAAAAGGTTGGAAGATAAGAGTCAAATTACATAAGACCGACGGAAAAGGAAAAAATCTTGCCGGTGCGATTTTTGGTATCTATACAGATGCAGAATGCACAAATCCGATTGGAGAGAAACTTGAATCTGGAGAGTCAGGAGAAACAAATACAGTCGAAATAAGTATAGATAATGACAAAGAATCTGTAACTCTATATTGTAAAGAAGAGTATGCACCGCCTGGATTTAAAATGAGTGATGAGATATTAAGTATCACATTTAATAAAAAAGATGCAACAGAAGAAGGTGAGCTAAAATCTTTTGGAGATGTAGTAAACGTAACAAGTACTCCAACACCTAAAATTACGCCGCCAGAAACAACTCCGCCAAGTGGAGGATTATATGTTAAAAAAACATCCAAGGCGCCTGAGGAAATTATGAGCCTGAAAAGCTATACTTTAGCAAATGCAGAATTCAAAGTAACATCAAGCAGGGATGGAGACATGGGAACACTAACAACAGACGAGTCTGGATACTCAAATGTATTAACTCTTCCGGATAATAGTATTCCTCGACATTCAGATGCGGTATATGATATGAAAGGAAATCTGATACAGGAAGCAAAAGACTGGAAAGACCCTGTAAATACAATCTATTACATAAAAGAGATAAAAACGCCAAATTATCACAAAGATAATTATGAAATAAAATCTCAATCTGTCACAATGCCAGACGACGACGGAAGAACTTTTGAAATTCCTTTTGTAAATGAACCTATCTTCTGCGACGGAAAGCTTGATATTGAAAAACTTGATGTTAAGGGAAAACCGGTCGTAGGTGCAGTATTCAAAATACAGTATTTTGATTCGGACGGACCAGACGAAAATGACCTTATAAAGACATGGTACTTAAAATCCGATGAACGTGGTCATGTATTAATGGATAACAATCATCTTGATACAAATAATCGGAGCGATGACTTCTTTAAGTATAATGGAAATATAGTAATCCCAATTGGAGGATATATCCAGATAACAGAGGTTGACGCTCCGGCAGAATATGTAGTAGAAACAGAGCCTGTAGGTATTGTAACAACAAAAGATGCAGACTTTAAGCTTACATACGATAATGCGAAAGCATGGTATGAAGAACTTGAACGATGCCGGATAAATCTGAAAAAATATGAAGCAGACGGAAAAACTCCAATAGCCGGTGTTGAATTTGAGATAAAGTTTCTAAAGCAGGCGATAGTTCCTACATCAAAAATGCATCCAAACTTCAAGAGACTGTTAAAAGAAGGGGAATCTACAATACGGCATACTGATGAAAACGGTGATGTTTTCTTCGACAATCTTGACCAGGGAACATATCAAATTACGGAAATAAAAACCCTTGATGGAAATTCATTACTAAAGGAACCTATCATTGTAACGGTACCTATGACAATGACAGAACAGGAAGCAAATGCATATGGAAATGTGGACTTTACATCTGCAAAAGAAGACGTTAATTATTCAGGAAAATGGTATTTTTACGAATGTCTTTTTGAAATCACAAATAATGCGACGTTTAAAATACCGATGACTGGTGATAGCGGCACATGGAAGTATGGACTTGCAGGATTTGGAATTGTTATAGTGATAAGTACTGGATTTGTACTTAGCAAAACGAAAAACAAAAAAACAAAGAGGCAGAAGCATAAAAAATAAGACAATAAAGAGGGCAGTTTTCAAGCTGTCCTCTTTATTTGTTTGAACAAGTATGTTATTGTAATTTATTTCCATATTGCATGTAATGTCATATCGTTTCCGATTTGTCTACCTGAATATCGGCATCCGTTTTCATCTTCCCAACATACAAATATATAACCATTTTTTACTGGCTTTGGTAAGTCTCTCTCATATTTTAATTTCGTCCCATGATAAAAATACATGTCATAAACGCTAGCATTGTTTAGTGTAGGAAAATATCCGCCATTAGCATCAATTGTCAGTTTTTCTTTCTGCCCGTAGGCGGTAAATTCCTGTACACAATAATATACATCATTTAAATAATACACTCCAACGCCAAGATGTGTTGAATATGTATTCAGTAATGAAACGCGATGCCCTGGACTATTCATCCAACCTTCAATTACATCTTCCGGACATGTATATCCTGCAGCGATATTTTCGCTTCCATTGTAGTCCGGGATTCCATATTCGCTAAGGATTGATGTACTATCAGTTCCATCAGGTCTTGTATGCGAAAATTTAACAGATATTTCTTTCGCGCGCTGCATAGCTGCTTTATGTAAATCTTCATTATATTGAACTTGCGGTTCACCATATTTGATTCTCTCGAGATTAGTCAGCCTGAAAACTTCAGCTGCAAACTGCTCTTCCGTATATTTAGGCTCGTCTGGAACTGGAGTAAGAGTAGGTTTTGAAACAGAGCCCCCGTTTTCTTTCGGCACTTTAATGCTTAATCCCGTAGAGTTATATTTTCCGTATGTTCTTGTTGGGCTATAATATGCTCTGACCGTATAGTAATTAACACTACCCTCAATCGGGCTTGAGTCCGCAAACATTAACCTTGATGATGGAACTGTCACGAGATACTCCCAGCTATTGTTTCCTGTTTTTCTGTAAATGATGTAATCCGTACATCCAGAAGCCCTTTTCCATGAAATAATAGGCTGTGTCTTATCTGAATTTAAGGTAATTTCGCTCAGGATAACTTTCTGAGGTAACGTTTTGGCAGTCAATCCTTTTGTATTATAGCTTCCGGCCTTTTTCGTCTTCTTATTATACGCTTTAACTGTATACTGATATTTTTGACCCACAGTAATTGGAAATTTTTTGGAAGAGGTATGGGTATAACTGGATTTGGTATTGTCTACCGTTTTCACTTTAATCCACTTACCGCTTCCGGCTTTTTTGTAATATATAATATAATTCGTAGCTCCGGAAGTTTTTTTCCATTTGATATTAATTTTATTATAATCAGTGGCTTTAATACTTGACAGTTTGACCGTGCCCGGCTTGGCTGCCGCCTGCACTGGAATCTGCGCAATACTAAAAGATAGCAGGAGCGCGGCGAAAATTGAAAGTATCTGGTAAAAATATTTCTTGATATTTGTTTCTTTCATATATAACTACCTCCATTTTTTATTTTTTCTTTGTATATATTTTACTGTATACAAGAGTATTTTGCAAATTTTTTATGATATGTTGTAATATCATTATTTTCCGCAAAAATTTTTACCGACAATATTAATATGCTGAAAAACTAAGCTGATGATATATTTTTTTCGGATTTATTACACATATTGCATAAGACATAGTGACTGATTGATTTTTTCGTGTTATACTATAAAAATAGGAGGTGCGCCATGAATAAATATATTGAATTGCTTATGCGATATTTAGTTCTTGAATGTGCTTGCGTGACGAGCAGAACCGGAAAAAATGGTGGAATTTATGAATATGTACAGTGCGAATTTGCTTATAATTCATGTCGATTGGAAGACTGTGAATTATCAAAGAAAAATGTATGCAATATGTATGAACATGGAATCATTTATGCAGATAAGCAAGAACAAATCTTCAGAGCCGAAGATATAATTGCAGTTGATGGGCATTTTGCAGCATTAAAATATGCAATTAGCAATTGTATGGGATACCATATAGGAATATCGCAGCAAGACATAAAAGAAATACATAGATTGTTATATTGTGGATGCAATATACAGATAGGCCATGATTTTTCTGAATTAACATCTAAAGTTCCTTGCAATCTGAAAGACATTTCAGATTATCATGCAGAATGGTTAAAACAAGGCAGGGATTCCAAAGTAGCAAGAATTATTACTTTTATCCAATGTCTGAATGCCAATATTGTACCATTCATCATCCATGAAGAAAATAAGACGGAATACGAAAGCAGTTGTAAAAAAATAACAAGCATGGAGGCTTTCTTCGAAAAAGAGCAGCTACGTTTTTATGAGGAAACAAAACCAATGATTATAGACCTTATATGACATATACGACAATTATCTGTAAAAAACTCAATAATAAGCTACCGTTCAACTTACACCATATAATTAACCGTTCTGAAAATTCAGACGGTTTTTATTTTTACAAAAAGTATATTTTTAATTGTATGTTTTTAATATTTATGTTAAAATATTAAAAATATACAATATTTATAATATTCATTATAATCAAATATTTTCTAAGTAAATTGATTTTTGTTCCCATATTAATCTATTTTTCAGGTATCTTTTTATACCTCATAACCCCAAAATCCTAATAAACAAATTATCAAATTTTTACAATCCCCAATTATCCGAGAGTTCCATCATCAGCCACTTATCTGGGAGGTGCCAAATGAACTACAAATTTACAACACCTATTGAAATGCCACGCAGCACACATTATGGAAACAATTACTGGATATTTGAGAGCAGAAAGCTTCATCGGCGTGTAACTGCCTATTCTAATCTTGAATATGAAAACCTTCTTACACTGGAAATGAATCCAGAGGTTGTATATTATTGCGAACAGCCATGTTCTACTACGGTATTTGTTAGTGGAAAAGAGCATAAGACAATTTTTGACGTATACATTGTATACAAAAATGGAAGAGAAGAATTTCAGGAAGTAAAATATCAACAGGAACTGGATTCTGACTCTCCAAAAGGAAAACGTAGTCAAGAACAGATAGAAATTCAGAAAATGTGGTGCCTCCAGAATGATTTTCCATATGTTTTACGTACAGATAAAGATATTGAAAAGGGTCAATATTTCATCCGCAATTTATCAGTTTTGTCTGCCAAAGCCAGGAGATTTCATATTGAATCCAAAGAGGCCGATAAAGCTATCATCTCATATCTTTCAAAAATTAAAAGAACCACAATAGGGCTGCTATCTGAAAGTGGAAGATTTGAAATAAACAAAACGTTGGACTATCTGTCAGACCTTTATTACAGAGGAATTATTAAATTTGATGATATCTGTAACGATTGCCTCACCAACAAAACGGAGGTGATATTCTGTGGCATCTAAGAAATATAATATCTATGACCTTCGGATTATGCGTCAGCAATGGCAGGAATTTCCTGTAGAGGTGATTCCCGAAAATAGTCTGGATTTGTACAAAAAAAGGAAAGAAGCCGTGGATATGTACATTGATGGCTACAAATTGTCAGATATTGAATTAAAAACAGGCATTCTGCATAATCGATTGCCCTCTCTGATAAACAAATGTATTGGTATCTCGGAATCAGGAGTGACCGGATATAGTGCTTTGATTCCTAATATTCGTCGACGAACATCCGGTGTAGGAAACTTTTCAAGATTGTTAAAAGAGCATCCTGAATTAGAGGAGTTTATAGACGGTAATTATTTTGGTAATAAAAAATATACATTAGAAAAAAATATGAATCTAACAACGCTTCATGAAAAATTTCTGTTAGAATGCCTGCGCATCGGTATCCAGCAACATGAATACCCATTTAATACTGAAAACCGTGGATATGTCTCACTTTGTAAATATATACAAAAGCTTAAATCTGAAAACATTAATAAACAGGCTAAACGTGAAAATGCAAATGCTATGCAAAAAATTTACTCTACTGGTCTTGGAAAGAGACATGCCTATAATGCCCTTGCACCATTTAATACTGTACAGATAGACGGGCACATTATCGATATGATTTATAATATCGAAATAGTAAACAATGACGGCACAATAAATAAAACAATTGCTACACGCGCATGGCTTATTGCAGTTATTGACGTAGCAACCAGATGTATTCTTGGGTATTCTGTATCGCAGGAATTCACCTATAATCAGTATGATGTCATAGAAGCACTAAAAAATTCTATAACACCGCACCAAGAAATAAAGCTTAACATAAGGGGCCTCAAATATCCTCCGAATGGAGGGTATTATAGTCTGGCTTATCCTGAGTTGAAGTATGCTCTTTTTGATACGATTATGCTTGATAATGCGAAGTCACATTTAGCCGATAACACAATCAGGAAAATTGTAGATGATTTAAAATCTGCAATTAATTTTGGTTCTGTTGCGACTCCTGAAACACGCGGTATCATAGAACGTTTTTTTGGCAGTCTCGAAACGCGAGGTTTCCATAAGTTGCCATCCACAACAGGAAGTAACATCAATGATTTAAAAAGGAAAGAGCCAGAAGCTGCATCCATTAAATATGATATTACTTACGATGAAATTACAGAACTTTTGGAGATATTGATTGCTGAATATAACAATACACCCAACAGTGGCATTGATAATCTTTCCCCGCTTGAATGTATGCGAAAAAAAATATTTGAAGCTGGCATGACTCCAACCATGGCCGATGAAACTATGATATCTGTTGTGGAAAAACTAAATTTCCGAACAGATACCCGTAAAGTTGTAGGTGGAACTAAAGCAGGAAAACGCGCTTATATTAATTTCATGGGAACAGAATACCGCAGCAATAAGCTTGCCCTGACAGGGAACTATATCGGACAAACTATCACCATCATTTATAATCCCAAAGATATCTCTACAGTAGAGGCATATACTTCCGATGGGCTCTTTATTGATACTCTTGTTGCGAGAGGAGAATTTGGAACAAAATCACATTCTGTCAAAACACGAAAAAATGCCACCAAGTTTGCCAGAGAACAGGGGAGAAAGAAACAGGACTACAATATGTCAATTACAACTTATGAAGAACACCTCAATGCCAAAGGAAAAAAGAGTAGGAGAGCAGCAACTCAGGCTGATATTGTCAGGCGAGAGCAAGGAAAGCCAACTTACTCTGAGTTACAAAAAGAACAGACCAAAAATAAGGAAAATTGTACTAAAGCTTCTTCAAAAAACGAAAAAGAATTTGCATATGAAGATATCAAAGACCTTACACCGTATGAATTATATAACCTGATGTTTGGGGATAAGAGGTAAAAGACATGGAAAATACAATATTAAACCAACAAAACGAAAAAGAATTTGCAGATGAGCTTTCTGGCATAACTTTACGCTATATATCTTCAGTAAGATTTGTCATCGCGACCAGAAGCATTCTGGAATTAGAACGAAAAGTTTATACATGGCTTAAGATAGGCATAACCGGAGCCTGTATATGGGGACGAGCAAGGATTGGCAAATCATATGCCGTCCAGTATATTGCCAAAAGTATCCAACAAAAATTCGGCGGGAATTTTCCGGTTATTATTTGGAATATTACAGACCACCCAGCTACTGAAAAGAATTTTTACGCTTCTCTTTTGATGGCAATGGGACTTTCATGCCCGAAACGTGATACTGCGCTATTTCTAAAAGAACGGGTGCTAAATGAACTCATTATAAGAGCTTCCGATACTCCATACCGAGAAGTTGTTATATTTATTGATGAAGCATGGAAATTAAACGAAGCTGACTTTTCATGGTTGATGGACTTATATAATAACCTAAAATGTAAAGACATTCATATTGTATCATTTTTGTTTGGAACCAGAGAACTAAAAAATCTGAAAAATGAGTTAAAGCTATGTGGAAAAGACCAGATTGTTGGCCGCTTTATGGTTTGCGAGGAACAGTTTTTTGGCATCCGTACGAAACAGGAGTTATCATTTTGTCTGACAGCATTTGACAAGCTTTATGTCAGAACACGAAACTTTATCGAAGCGGATAAAACAATACGGGAATTTTATTTTCCACATGCTGACGACAGAACTTTTTATTCCCTTGCAGATGAATACTGGGATGCTTTTCAGAATGTGCGCGCAAAATATAACATCCTTGCAGACGATATCCCAATGAAGTATTTTATCGACAGCTTTAATGTATGTTTAGATATGTATGGAATACTAAGTTTTGACCCTGTATATTTTCCTAGTGTAAGTGAATTGATGGCAAGTATCAAAATATCAGGATATGGAGAATCTGATGATGAATATGAACGTAAAAGGTGTAAATAAGCGCAAATTAAACAAACCCGGCATAGACACTTATGTTTCTTACTTAAGCCCATATACATGGCGAAAAGAATGGATAAGGCCATATGAATCCATGTTCAGTATATTGCGTAATTTTTGTAAAGTAAATGTCCTTAATGGGAGAAAGGCTTTAAGTCTGTTTGGGCTTCACCAGACATATAATGTGCCCGTATTTTGTCCTGGATTAATGATGTTTTCTGATTCTGCGATACATATCGACTGTTATCAAAAGTTATATGATAGTATACTTCCTGACTGGTATTTAGAACAGACTTTTCTCTTCCGTAACGGTGGAATAGAAGAGAAGGAATCTTTGCAAATTAATAAAAAAGTCTCATACTGTCCAGAATGCATGAAAGAAAATTATCATTCGCTGTTACATAATATCGCTGGTATAAAAATATGTCCATTTCACAAAACGACACTGATACAGACTGATTTGTTATATGAAATAGCAAGTCTGTATATCGACCTCCAAACAGCTGGAAAATGGAATGTGGCAAATAGCATATTACCATGTGATAGAATAAATCAGCCATCTTTTTATAGCCAGATAAAAATCCCTAAATATGATTATTTTTTGCCGATAGTGAGAACAAGGCATTATAAAACTGATTACAAGTATCAGATAGAACCGTTGATTAACAGTGAATACAAAACAGCACATATTATTTCTGTTAATCACTGTCACGATACTCCTGTGGAATTTGACCAGAAATTTACAGAATGGTTTAATACTATGAATCTTCCATACGATATATTGGAAGACAATCATAAATTTTACATACCACCTTTAGCAAAAAAGGGCAGCCTGCGTTTTCCACAATATTACATAGACCGATATCTGTATTACAAAATATGTAAAAGCGCAGAACAGATAGGGTTGAAATCGTTTATCAAAAAAAATCCAGAATCATTTTATACTGGAGATATAAATATAGATATCAGTTACAAGCAGAAGGAATTATTATGCTGCAGTTTTATTTATGCTGTTATAAGCTGTAACAGATTCAGGGATGCACTTCGAGCAGATTGGTTAAATAATAATGGTGGAAATTATATTTTCAATTACCGTAGAATTAAAGACATGCATCTGGCATATCTTGGAGAAAACATACCAGAAAACTTCACAAAAATATCAGATGTAAACGGAATAAATATTGCATTAAAAATCATTGACGACCAATACGATTTTTTATATGATAAATACAAACAATTAGCACGCACAAATAAATTCATAAATGGATATACTGGATGGAAAGATATTTATTTACCAGAATATTATGTGACCAAGGTAAGTGGATGCAATAATTTTGTTGTATACAGATATGAAAAATGAGTGCTAAATGTGCTGATAGATATCAAGATTAATAAAAATATTGTACAATGTATGATTTAAAACAGAGTACTTTGTACAAACTTAGGTTAAAACATTCTACTTTGTACAAGTTATGGCTTTAATATTTAATAAAAAAGTTCTACTTTGTACAAACTAGAGTTAAAACATTCTACTTTGTACAAGTTACAGATTTAATAATTAAACCTAATCTTGTACAAAGTAGCAGCATGAGTCTTAAAATAATGCTTTGTACAAGGTTAAGTTTAGACATTGTACACATTAAGGTTAAATCGACAACAAAACAATGAATATTAAAAAATAGTAGTGTTTTATGTTATTTACATCTATACGACAAACGCGAGTTTTTCATATAGATGTTGCTAAAAACCCACTTTCATGGTATAATTCATTTATCAACTGGCTTATTTCCTATATGTCCTTTTAAGTAAAAATGATTGAATTCCATTTAAAAAAAGAAAATTCCAATGAAACATCCCCGGATTTCAGAGTTCCAGGGACTTTTCATTGGAATCTATCACTATGCATTATCCGTAATACTTTAATAAAGAATCTATCACTATGCATTATCCGTAATACTTTAATAAAAAATGACATGGCTTGTTCTGTATCTGTAAATTTCTCATTTTTTCCTGTAATATAATGTATCGTTTTACTACAGTCATCCAGGTCAAAATCATCCGGATGGATTCTTGTTACTTCCAATTCGATATGGTTGAAATAATATGTATCACGTAGATCTGACAAAAACGGGATTCCTGACTTTCTCCTCAAATATTCCAACAGGTTCTCTTTTTTCATGTACTTAGATACTTCCTTATTTTCTAATATACGCATCGGCCTTTGAATAACCAATGCGTATATCCTTTTCATATTAAACAGATACTGGTCTAGTGTTTCGTATCACTTAACTGTTACTGTAACAGCCTTATAAACACCGTTCTGCGCATATACCCAGATTGTACAGGTTCTCTTGCATTTTGCCTGGATCATACCGTCTGGTGTTACGGTTGCTACTTTGGTGTTGCTGTTTTCGTAGCAGATGTTTCTATGATGTTTGATCGGTCTGTCTTTCTTGATCTCTGTTGCAGTGATCTGGGAGGTCTTTCCTATAAAGCAAACAAAAGAAAGGCCCTGCACTTTGGCAGCGCCTCCCGGCATTTTCTTTTAAGAGCTTTTGCTCTCTAGCCAGATTGTGGTAAATGCTAAACCCTTATAAAGCTGGTAACGCACTGCCTTCTGGTACAACACCTTACTTCAACGCTTGACAGACACTCTTGTTGTCTGTTGTTAATATTATAACAGCCCAGGCACTTAAATATGTCAATCGTATTTCTTTAATTCTTTTCATTATCCGATTACTATTCAGGGACTAACTGGGTTGTTACTGTTCACTCCGCGCTGAATTATCAGCGCAGCTCCACACGGATCGTGATGGAGTTGTTGAATGGCTAATGAACAAGCGCGTCTTGAGACTCTGAAATATAAAAGTGAAAAAGAACTGATTTTGCCGGATTTGTTCTGCAAAACAGTTCTTTTTTATACGACAAAATATACGCACCAGTTTAACACCAGTGCGCATATTTATTACTTCAACTATAATACTTTAACAACTACTGTCTCCCATAGTTTTTACTATTTGACATTAGCCTTTACATATTTCGCCCATGGTCCGAATACTTTTTCGTTATTGTCAGCAGTCCGATTCCATTTACGCAGGCTTAAATAATAAGTTCCTTTCTTTACATTTTTAAATGTCACAGTTGTTACATCCTCGTCCTCTTCAATTACGTATCTCTTGTATTTAACAGGACGTTTTTCTCCATATAATTTCTCCAGTTCTTTACCAAGAATAACCTCTGCTCCTGTTGCTTTTCCGGTCTTGGAGAATTTGACTGTTATTGTTGAACCATTTGTTTTAACACTGATAATTCTTGGCTGAGATGGAGTTTTGGCATTAACAACTACTTTCTTTACTTCCGACCACTTACCGAATGTTTTCTTCCCATTTGCATCTTTGACCCAGGCGTGGCATGCTACATACCAAGTTCCTTTGTCCATATATGTAAATGTTGTTTTCAGTCCTTTTCTGTTTTTATTTACTTTCTCATATTCTTTGGTCTGCAGCATATTGGAAGATTTACCAATCACGTAATCATAGCCCTGCGCACCTTTGCAGCTATCATACAGAACAACCTTTACCTGATTTTTATTCTTATATGTATATGCGTTCTTTATCATCGCTTTTGCAGGTTTCACGCAGTTTCCATCTTTATCTGATACGCTTCCGTCCATTTCATAAACATTACCATCTGTATCCACGATTCTTCCATCACTGAATATTTTCCATCCTGCACCGGTTTCCAGTTCAGAAAGTCCCGGACGAATTACCAGAGTTCCATCACCTGTAATCACTTCATTTTCTTTATTGAGCGCTGGCTTATTTTCCTCATTGCCTGGTTTTACGATTACTCCATTTGGAAGTGTAATCTCTCCGTCACTGTCTACGATCGTACCATTCGGTGTTTTGATGCTTCCATCCGGAAGATATTCTGAACCATCCGGATAATTATCCGGAACAGGTTTCACGGTCGGTGTCGGACTTGGAGTAGGTGTTGCTGTCGGTATTACTATTGGTGGATAATATGGAGTGTAAATTGTAAATGGTATGATTTTTTTCAAACCGTCATAATTGCCATTTCCGTCAACAGTTGCTTTCATATACCAGCTGCCAGATGAAGTCGGCTGGGTTTCTGTATAAGTTCCATCTTGTTTATCGCTGTAGCTAAAAGATACTGTTCCAAATTTCGCTTCACCTACAGGTTTCGACGGAGTCTGGTCACTTGTCCAGTTGTTGATTGCCGGATTCACTGTCCATTCATTCTGTGCTTTACTTATGGTAAACTCTACTCGTTTAGAATATCCGGCTTCATAATCATCACTTTCTTCTGCATATGCCTTAACAGAATATTCGCCTGCATCTGTCGGAGCAGCGCTAATTTCTGTCCAGTCTTCTCCGCTTTTCTGATACCATTTTAAAGAAGCTTTCACTCCTTCCGGTACAGTTATAGCAGGAGACGCCACAGCATTTCCATCGTAAAATTTATCTAAACTATCGGCTGAGATTGATATCGAGGCTCTGTATTTTACTTTCGGATATATAAGAGTAAATGTACAGTGTCGTCCATCTGCGCTGATTCCCTGCTCATTTTCTACAGTCACTGTAGCTTTGCTCTTCACATCTTTATTTATGGCTGTGTTTGTATCTTTCCATGAATATACATTAATAAGATTTGCAAAGTCCAGAATCTGATTAAAATGACAGTTATTATACTCACTGTCAGTTAATGTAACCTCTACTGTTAATACAGGGACATCACCGCCAGACCAAACGGTATTCTCTCCCCCATATCCACTCCATTTTCCAACTACTGACATATGCGCACCGGGAAAATTTGTCATCTTTGCGTTAACAGAAATATTTTCACCGGATGACATATCCACATTTTCTTTATCCCGTGGTTCATTTCCAACGTATAAATCTATCTGGGGATCAATGCCTTCGGAAATGTACATATAGTCTTCTCTGATTTTTAATTCATATTGCATACCATATGAACTATCCAGTTCTATATTAGATATCTTAGATATTGCCTTAGGTACTTCAAGTACTTTTATTCCTCTTAATTCTTTTTGCCCTATATCATTTAAACGTACTTTTAGTTTTCCAGTTCCTGCTATTCCTTGATTTATTTTTCCCGGAGAATTTAAAGTATAAATAAGTGTGTTGTCTCCATCAATTGTAAGATTATCGGTCAAAAATCGGCCATTTAATTCCGTATTATTTTTTAATTCAACTTTATTGGCTGTTATAGTAGGACAAGCAATTTTGCTATCATTCAACGTTACAGCACTTAATCCATTTATTTCTTTTATATTTGCATTCTTAACAGTATCCAAAACAAGATTTCCAGGTTTTCCAGGTTTTTCTTTGTATGGGAATATACCAGCAGTTTTTATAGAAATATTGCTCAATGTAACTGTTATGTTCGGATCTATATACCAATTCTGATTTCCTGTCAATGTCACAGAACTATCATTTGATTTACCAGCAACTGTTACTGTCTTATCAAAAAAACCCTGTTTGTTTCCACACAGTTCGAAAGTAATATAATCGTTCCGCCATTCCTTATACCATCAAGAGCTCTTGAAAATGTTCGAACCGGAGTAGTTTCACTTTCTCCCGTATTTTGGTCATTTCCGTTATTATTGTCTACATAAATAATATCTAATGTCTTCTTTTCTATCGTACATACATTAGACGGGGATGTACTTTTCTGTACATTAACATAATCAGGATTCTGCATATTTTGTTTTACAGCACCATATTGTTCATTAAGTGTCAACATAAGTTTTATACGGGACTCGCCTCTGTTAACTGGAACTCTATAGGAAATTCCTGTTTCTCCAGTCAATGGATTTCCATTTAACTCCCATTTTCCTGTAAATATCTCAGATGTTTTAATTTCAGAACCAGGTATCATCCCTGTTATAGTTGGCGTTATCATATCACCCGCAGTTACCTTTGGCGGTATACTTACCTTTATCTCATCCTCCCCATCCTGTAATATATTGATTTTTAATTTATCATTTATCGTTCCAAGATTTTCCTGGTAATTCACATATACATTTCCAGATCCAGTGGCATCGATATTACCTTCATTTTTTATAATACCTTTAAGCCAAATCGTTTCAAATTGTCTTGTCGAATCTATAATTAACTTAGCATTGTCACAAATTTCTATATCTGTAGTATACTTTCTTGAGAGACCACTGGTAATCTTAAATGTATAACCACTTTCTATTATTATTTTCTTACCATCACCATCTGGCAACTCATATATATTTTTACCATTTCCTCCTATATTCCCTCTGATTCTAATAATATCCACAGAAGAATTTACTGCCCTCTTAAATTCATCATCCGTTGTAACTACTGTCCCTCTCTCTGTTTCACTTTCTGTAGCAGAAACTCCTTCTCCATCTTCATTCTGAATCTGTGGCATATCATCTGAAATTTCATTTTTATAATCCTGATTTTCCTGACCATCAGAGAATTCTTCCGTTATTTCTTCTGGTGATGAAAATTCACCTGCTAATACAGGACTGAAAATAGTGGTTACAGCAAGTATTGCCGCCATAACTGCCGCAGTTATCTTTGATTTCTTAATCATTCTCCATTCCTCCCTTTTTATCTGATGTTTTCCATCTCTTGTTTTTTAGGAAATTATAGCACTCCTTTTTTATTTTGTATATATTTCCATGTCGAAATACATTTTAACAGGACAAAATTGCGTTACTGTTCAGACCCTTGCAGGGGGAATTAGTAAAAATGACGAATTTTAATTTTTTCATTGATGTCTCAAAAGTTCTTTTGTGGATAATGCGAAAGAGCTTTTTTATGGTGGATAACCTTCCACCAGAAACGTTTATACAGATAGCGAAGGAATACTTTTCCTGTTTCAGTCATATGGAGATCCTTTTTATCCACAAAATATGTACTGTTTTTTATCCGTCATTTTTACTTTATCCACAATCACCCGGATTCGCTTTTTTGCGGCTTTTCCTTTATAATGTGTGTATAGATTTCAACGATTTCAGGAGTAAGATAACCCGTGCGAAAAAAGGGCACGAAGGAGTAAAGGGAACTGTTGCGGAGGATTACCAGGGTATCCTTGTCCATGACCATGATATCACTTTTTATAATTATGGGACAGACCATCGGGAATGTCTTGCCCATGTGCTGCGGTATCTGAAAGACAGCATGGATAATGAGCCAGACCGTACTGGAATAAAGAAATGCATGGTCTGATACAGGAAATGATCCACCTCCGGAATAAGACCTGGCTGTCTTGTAACCCAGACCCGGAAAAGATCTCCGGATTTGAAGAACGGTATCTGAAGATACTTGAAACGGCCCGGAAAGAATATGAGGACATTCCGGCAAATATATATGACAGAGTGTCCAGGATATTTGGATAAAGAGAACCGATGGCTTTAACTGTTATCAGTCTACACCATCGGTTCTTCTAAGTCCAGCTAACCTTTGAACAGTAACACTGGGTTTATTTGTTCCCTGATTATGAACATTTGCTGCTTGACTTTCCTGTAAAGTTATAGTACGATTTGCTTAGTGAACGCACTGGGGAAACTTGTGAAGCCCTCAGTCCGGAAGGCTCCTGCGGGGGCCTTTCGTTATATAAAGAAATAGATTTTCTGAAACCTGGGAATCCATTTTACGTTTAAAATATAAAAAGATTGGAATATAGCAGATGAATTTGATTGGGATATAGTCTCAATAATAAAAAATTGTTTCTTATGATTCAATTTTACTTAAATTCGGTCGTAACAATCTAACTTCACTTAAAATCGACCGTAATAAACCACTTTTCACTTAAATTTTTTAAATATAAATGGTTTATATCAATCGAAAAGCCCAATAAAATCGATGTTTTTATAGAACCATTTATACTTAAAAGGACACTTATTTCCTATAGTTTATAATTTTTTAGCATATTTTATACGTTCTGTATTTACATAAAGCTATTACTGTTAACTAATTTACATTTTTAATTTTATATATGATCTATATTCTTTTATTATTTTTCGCACAAATCATAAAGACGGGTTTTCCAATACTCAGGGATGTATAACACTATACAATTTATAATAAGCCACAGCTGAAATACTTAATTTAATTATTAAAGATTAAAGGAGTTTTCTAATGGATAATTACACAGATTATAATGATAACAAAAAAGTTACCTACCATGAACAAACTGATATCTCAAATATTCTGAAGCTTCGTGCTGTTTTAAAAACCCTTCCAGATTTCTGTAAAGATTATTTTCGTGCTATGGACCCGCTTACTACCACCAAAACGCGAATTTCCTATGCATATGATATCCGTATTTTTTTTCAGTTTTTACTGGATGAAAATCCTGCTTTTAAAGACTGTTCAATGAAAGATTTTACCGTAGATGTTCTGGATCAGCTTAAGGCTGTTGATATAGAGGAATATCAGGAATATTTAAAGGTTTACAAAAATGGGGATAAAACAGAGACAAACGGTGAACGTGGGCTCAAAAGAAAAATATCTGCTTTGAGAAGTTTTTATGCATATTACTACAAACATGAATTCATCCAAACCAATCCAACCGTTCTTGTGGATGTTCCGAAAACCCACGAAAAAAGTATTATACGTCTTGATGCCGATGAAGTTGCTATGTTGCTTGATTACATTGAACATTGTGGTGATGAACTTACCGGTCAGAAACGTGTTTATTACGAAAAGACAAAAGAACGTGATTTGGCAATCGTTACTCTCCTGCTTGGCACAGGAATTCGTGTATCTGAATGTGTAGGACTTGATGTAGAAGATGTAGATTTTAAAAATAATGGAATCAAAGTCACCCGAAAAGGTGGAAATGAAATGGTTGTATATTTTGGTCATGAAGTAGAAAAAGCTTTAAAAAAATACCTTGAAGTTCGCGAAAATATCATTCCTATATCCGGACACGAACACGCTCTCTTCTATTCTACTCAAAGAAAAAGAATCGGTATTCAGGCTGTTGAAAACCTTGTCAAAAAATATGCAAAAGCTATTACAACTACAAAAAAAATTACGCCTCATAAGCTCCGCAGCACCTATGGTACCACCTTATATCAGGAAACAGGTGATATTTATCTTGTGGCTGACGTATTGGGGCATAGAGACGTAAATACAACCAAAAAGCATTATGCTGCGATGGACGACGCCAGACGTCGTAAAGCGGCTACTGCAGTACATTTACGTGAAGATTAAGTGCTATCATTTTACAGAACTTCTGGTCCTCCAAAAAACAGACAATAAAACAGGCGGAATTTTTCCGCCTGTAACTACGAAAATGCATTTAAGAATTTACATTTTCATATCTATTTCTATTATTTATCAAAATCTGTTTCAAATACACCTTCCGGAGTACGCATTGTCAACACTCCAAGATTAAATTCATCATCCATAATGGTAATGTGATATTCAAAGATAACATCATCTTCAAATTTAGAAAGCAAAACATATGATCCATTTTCTTTTCCTTCAATCTGATCACAGATATCTCCATAAACCGCTTCACCAGAAATCACTCTTGGATAGCCGGAAGCTTTAATTTTTTCTTCTATTGATTTGTATAATTCTTCCATTTTTCTCTCCTTTTTCTCGATATTTATGAAATATACTTACTGTATGCCAGAGACACGTTGCTGGTCTTTTCATCATAACAGACGTCACCAGAAAATGCAAGATCGAGTAGGAGGCAGCTTTCGCCGCCGACCTCTCACACCACCGGACATGCGGTTCCGCATCCGGCGGTT
>OGXF01000488.1_pt1 | contig 36823 bp, 32 predicted proteins | sample 1576191 | NCBI WGS metagenome assembly OGXF01 (sample SAMEA3541545, study PRJEB24748) | human gut metagenome | biome: human gut; feature: human-associated habitat; material: faeces | place: China | collected 2012
GCCCGCCGCAAACACGCGCGGCCAGGCCTGCTGCATATAGGCGCGCAGGTCGGCAAACGCCTGCCAGTCCACCGTCTGGGCATCCATGCTCGAGATGGTCGGAAACGACAGCACGCGACCCAAGCGCTCGCTCGCGCCAGCTTCGTCCAAATCGGCATAATCATCCTCATGCGCAAAGAAGCGCCAAACCTCGGCCATGACATCCTTTCGATTGTGGTGACGAGGGCCGCCCCACCGGAGCGGCCCTGCCACATAAGCGTTTGCGATCGGTTATTTGTCCTCAAGATAGCGCGAGAGGAACTCGCGGGTGCGCTGGTGTTTGGGGTTGCCGAAGAGCTCGGCCGGTGCCGCATCCTCGAGCACCACGCCCTGGTCCATAAAGACCACGCGGTCGGACACCGTGCGGGCAAAGGCCATCTCGTGCGTGACGACGACCATGGTCATGCCGTCGGCAGCGAGCTTGCGCATGACCTCGAGCACCTCTCCCACGATCTCGGGGTCGAGTGCGGAGGTCGGCTCGTCGAACAGCATGATCTGCGGATTCATGCACAGGGCACGGGCGATGGCCACGCGCTGTTTTTGACCACCGGACAGGCGGCCCACGGCGGCGTGCGCGAACTTTTCGAGCCCCACGCTCGCCAGATGCTCCATCGCGACTTTCTCGGCCTCGGTCTCGCTCATCTTTTTGAGCGTAACGGGCGCGAGCGTGCAGTTGTCGAGCACATCCATGTTGTTGAAAAGGTTAAAGCCCTGGAACACCATGCCGATGTCCTCGCGAAGCTTGTTGATGTTGCAGCGCTCGGCCGTGAGGTCCTGGCCATGGAACCAGATATGGCCCGCGTCCGGGGTCTCGAGCAGGTTGAAGCAGCGCAGGAAGGTCGACTTACCCGAACCCGAGGCGCCGATGATGGTGACGACCTCGCCGGGATTAACGGACAGGTCGATGCCCTTGAGCACCTCGAGCGAGCCGAAGCTCTTGCGCAGGCCCTCGACGCGGATAAGCGGCTCATTTGTCTGTGCGGCGGCCGCAACGCCGGTAGTGGCGGTATCTGCCATGATGATTCTCCTCGTCTTGAGCCTAGTTGGAGCTGGGCAGCGTTGCCGGGGCCTCGGCGCCGAGCTTTTTGCCAAAGGCCTCGAGCAGGCGGCTCGCCACGAGCGTCAGGATCAGGTAGACCACAAGCGCCACGCAGTAGACCTCCATCTGGCGGTAGTACACGCCGGCGACGGTAGTGGTGGCGTACATGAGGTCGAACACGCCGATGACCGAGAGCACCGACGAGTCCTTGATGTTGATGATGAGCTCGTTGGTGAGCGCCGGGATCGCGTTTTTAATGCCCTGGGGAAACACAACTTTGCGCATGGCCTGCCACTGCGACAGACCCAGCGAGCGCGCCGCCTCGGCCTGACCGGGATCGATCGACTCGATGCCGCCGCGCAGGACCTCCATCATATAGGCGGTGGAGTTGAGCGAGATGGTGACGAGGCCGGCGGTGAAGGTACTCCAGATCTGGTTGGCCTGGGCAGTCTCGAAGCCCATGCCGCGCAAAACGGTGAAGCCCGCGTAATAGATGAGCAGGCCCTGGACCATCATGGGCGTGCCGCGCACGATGGTGGAGTAGACGGTCGTAAAGCCGCGGCCGATGCTCTTAAAGAAGCGCACCAGGTCGTTATCCACGCGGTCGAACGTCTGAATACGCAGGAACACAAAGAGCAGTGCCAGGAAAAAGGCGATGGCGGTGCCGAAGGTGGCAAGCGCGATGGTGATCTCGATACCGCGGATAAAGAAGTCGCCGCTCTTGTAGGTCATGTAGACCAAGCTCGACAGAAAGTCGCTGGGATTGGAGTCCGAGACAATGCTCACCTGCACCAGGTCGATAAACGACATGACGCAACGGTCGATAAAGAAGATCGCCGCGATGGCAACCACGACATAGCTGCCCAGGCGCGCGCCGCGGCGGCAACGCTCGGATGCAAACGGCGACTTTTGGCGATAGTCATTCCAATGCATGAGCTTGGTGACGAGCGCTGCCGCCGATACGACAATCCAGGCCCACAGAATCGCCCAGAGGCAGTCCTGGAACACACCCGTGGGCGCCAAGAAGCTCAGCGGCGTGGGGTTGCGCTGGCTAAACGCCAGGCCGAGCGCCGCGATAGCGCTCGTGCCCAGGTACACATAACGGTGGTCGGCCTTGATAAAGGAGGCCAGACGATTGATGGTTTTCATGCTGCCTCCCTATGCCGGCTGACGGTCGAGGCACGCGTCCCACATTTGGTCGCGCTCCTCCTGGCTGACACCCTTGAGTGTCTTGTCGATGAGCTTAAGCAGTTTGTCCGACCCCTTGCGGCAGCCGACGTTTGCCGCGACCTCCTGCTTAAAGCCCTCGCCCTCGGCAAAATGAATGGGGACAATGCCCGGGTTTTGGGCCATATAGCCCTTCTCGTTTTCGGTGTTGTAGGTCACGGCGTCACAGGTGCCCTGCAGCAGGTTCGAGAACACCGTGGGGACGGAGTCGACCGGGTTTTTGTGCACAACGCCCGGAATCTCATCGATGACGGTATCGAGCATGGTGTCCTTTTGGCCGAGCACCGTGGCGCCACTAAAGTCGCTGAGCTTGGTCGCATTTTGGTAGGGCGAGCCCTCTTTTACGAACAGGCCAAAGTAGCCAATGAAGTACGGGTCGGAAAAGCCGACGGACTCCTCGCGCTCGGGCGTGGCGCTCATGCCGGCGATGATGAGGTCGATCTGGCCGTTGTTGAGCGAATCGATGAGACCCGAGAAGCTCTGTTTGACGGCAACGGGCTCGCCGCCGAGGGCCTTGCAGACGATCTTGGCGATCTGCACATCGTAGCCATCGGCGTAAGCGCCCTGCACGTTGTCGATGGGGATGGTGTACTCGCTGGCCTCGGAGACCTGCCAGTTGTATGGGGCGTAGGCCGCCTCCATGCCGATGCGGATCTTGTCCTTGCCGACCACAGAATCGGACAGGTCTTCGCGACCGCCGCCCGTGGTGGGCTGGACCACCTTGAGCGTGGACGGGCGCTGGCAGCCGACAAGCGCGCCGGCGACGACGGAAGCGCTCGCAGCGAGGGCGCTACCCAGGAAGATGCGACGACTGCACACCGGCTGGGTCTGCATACCGCGCTGTTGCAGAGGTTGCATCTGGTGCCTTCCCTATTTTGCCTTACTGACAATAAGACAGGATATACGCCCGCAACCAGCAGCGCGGCATGTGCGCGAAAAATTAATAGACACACGAGGACGATTGGCGCAAAGCAGCCTGCCCCCCCAGAGTAGCCATTGGGGACGTTCTTAAACGACTAGTCGTTGGGGACAGTCTTTGCCGATTCGCCGGCTCGCCGGCCGGGTTGGCAAGGACTGTCCCTGGCGGCACTCATTTAAGTCTGTCCCCAATGAGTGATTTTTAGAGCAACGTGACGCTAAAGGCGCGCTTGTCGGTAGCACCCGGCGCCAGCGTAATGGTGTTGACCTTGTGCTCAAAGACGTCGTCCTCGGTGTCCATGGTGGTGTGACCGGTCCAAGGCTCAAGCGCCACAAACGGGGCGTCGTTGGCGGCAGACCACACGCCGATGTACTTAAAGCCCTCAAAGTCGATCTTGACGCCGTGACCCGACTTGCAACCGCGCAGCGTGAGCGTGGAGCCCGGGGTATCGGTGAACATGATGGCGTCGTTATCGAAGCTGCGGTGCGTGATGGGCAGCACGTCCGAGTTATCGGGGGCCTTGTAGCTGCCCTCGAACGTCATAAGGCCATCGGGCGTGATGACGGGGGCCTCGTTAGTCCAGGCCTCGGTAAACGCCAGCTCGTAATCCTCGAACGCCTCGTCCTCGGCACCGGGGGCGGGCACGTTAAATGCGGGGTGGCCGCCCACCGAGAACGGCAGGTCCACGTCGCCGGTGTTGGTGACGGCAAAGGCCTGCGTGAGGGTGGCGTCGCCGGTCAGGGCATAGGTCATGTTGAGCTTAAAGTGGAACGGGAACGCCTTGAGCGACTCGGGCGTGTCGGTAATCTCGTAGGTGACAGACGAGCCATCCTCAGAGACCTCGACCAGCTTGTGCTCGACAATGCGCGCGAGTCCGTGGCGCGGCATCTCGCAGGTGCCGGCCGCAGACGTTGCCGTGTTGTTGCGCAGCGAGCCCACAATGGGGAACAGGATGGGCGCATGCTTGCCCCAAAAGGCGGGGTCGCCCTGCCACAGATACTCGTTGCCGTCGAGAGCAAGGCTCGTGAGCTGGGCTCCCATGGAATCGATGGCCGCGGTGAGGCCGCCGCGCTTGATGGTAGTGACGGTGGACATGCTACTTCCTCCAAAAATAAACAATAGTGTCGAGGGCTATTGTCCCACTCTTGGCGGCGGGACGGGACGGCAGGCGATTATTGAGTAGCCATAGCGGAATGAGCGGCAAACGCCTACTGGGTATCCACGTAAAGGTCGAACCCGCCCTGCGGCGTGGTGTCGACCGTATCGGGCGCCTGCGAGTTAAAGCTCACGGGAACCATACGCTTTGAGGCGCGGAAACGCGTACCGTCGGTGGCGACGGGCGGCTCGTCGACCGTGAGCTCGTAGTCACCAGGCTTGAGCTCGATACCGTCACCTTCGGAATTGACGTATTGGTACTCGTCGACCGCTTGCCCCTTGAGCGTGCGACCCACAATATGGACGAGCATCTGGCTGTCGCCGCGCGCAGTGTCCCACGTCGCGCCGTCCTTGACCTCGACCGACACATGTACCGAGCGCGTGCGGCCGAGCGATTGCTCGACAGACATCTCGACCTTGGCGGCGTCTCTTCGCTGTTGTTCAACATGACTCCAAACGCTACCAATTACCGAGCATGCGATAACGCCGGCCATAAAGGCGATAAGGATGGGGCCGAGCGGCGAGCGACGTCCCGCATCTTCCTCGTAAGACAGATTGGGGCGACGTGTGGGCGCGAGCGCCTGGGCACCCTGCGAGGGCACGTCGAGAATGCTGAAGGATGCCGTGCTGTCGGGGTCGATGGTGTGGCGCGGCTGCGGGGTCTTTGCCGGCGAGATCGACATGTCGGCTGGCTCGCCGAGCGTGGCCGTAGCATCGGCTTTGGCCTCGTCTGCCTCGGCCTGGGCCCAAGCTTGTTCGAAGGTCAGGGGATCGACAGGGCCGAGGGCGGCGTCCGAGTCGGCGGCGACGTCGTTGCCAGTCTCGTCCTCGTCGATCGACACGTCACGCGGCGCAGGCTCGTCCCACTCCTCGTCCGGAGCCTCACCCTCGCTATACCACCATTCAAAGTTATCGATATCCATACGGGGCGCCCCTTAAGCCTCGCAAATAAACACTTGCCAGCCTTATACCCCCAGATGGCGCGGGAGCTCGCCGGCACAGACAGGAAAACCATCACAACATTCGACGCTTTTCCTCGTTTTCGAGCTTTTCGCCGAATGTTGTGACGGTTTGGGCGGCAGCCACGCCGCGAATGTGACAAAGGGACTGTCCCTTTGTCACATTCTGTTAGAGTTGCAGGGATTGAATCCCGCTTATTAATGCGACATTGGAGTGACAACCTTGATCGCCGCAACCACGCCTAAAAGCAAGTCAACCGCCGCCGCGCTCTCCCCTGCGCGCACCAAACTCTGTCTGGCGTTACTCGTGTTGTTAGGCTTTTCGCTCGGCTGTTCCGAGTTCGTGGTCATCGGCATCGAAAGCGACTTGGCAACGGAACTCGGCGTATCGCTTGCCACCGCAGGCCAACTTATTAGCGTGTTCGCGCTCGTCTACGCTATCGCCACACCGGTGCTTGCGCTCAGCACGGGACGCTTCCGGCGCCACCAGCTGCTCGTGTGCTACAGCATCGTCTTTGTGCTCGGCAACCTGGTCATGGCGTTGGCGCCCAACTTCCAGGTGCTGTTTATCTCGCGCATTGTCCTGGGCTCCGTCTCGGGCGCGCTGCTCGCCGTGGGCGTGACGTACATCCCCGAGCTGCTGTCTCCGCAGCAAACTTCACTTGCCATCTCGGTGGTATATGGTGCGTTTTCCGTGGCAATGGTCTTTGTCACTTCGATCGGCAAGTTTGTGGCCGACACGCTCGATTGGCACGTGGCCATGTACGGCACGCTGACCTTTGCCGTTTTGATCTGCGGAGCGCTTGTGGCGTTTATGCCGCGCTCCGGTCAGACCGATGAGCCCGCCACCTTCCGCGAGCAGGCGGGGCTGCTACGCGAGCCGAGCATCATCACCGGCATGCTCATCTTTTTGTTTGGCGTGGGGTCGGTCTACGTTTTCTACGGCTATGTGACGCCTTATCTTGAGCAGGTGCTGGGCATGGGCACGGTCGAAGTCAGTACCACGCTTATGGCCTACGGCGTGTTCTGCCTGATCTCGAACATCCTGGGCGGATGGATCGACGCGCGTTTTGGCATGAAGGCACTGCTGGTTACGTTCGCGCTGCAGGCGGCGGCATTGTTTGGGCTGTTTGCCGCGGGCGCTGCCATGCCGCTCGCACTTGTCTTTGTCTTTAGTCTGGCAATGCTCATGTACCTGTTCTCGGTGTCGTGCATCACACACTTTATGGACGTGGCACGCAGCCGCCATCCCAAGTCGATGGTACTTGCAAGTTCGGTTGAGCCCATGGCGTTTAACGTCGGCATCTCGTTTGGCACCGCGGTAGGCGGCGCCGTTGTGAGCAGCGCTGGCATTGCGTACGTGGGTGCCGTGGGCGCCGCGTTCTCGCTTGTGGCCTGGGCGCTTACGCTGGTGACGATTAAGTTGGCTCGCTGGGAGCGTCGTCGCGGGTAGCGCAATTGCAGCCAAAAGCCGCAGCACCGCCCACCATCTTTTGACCGCCTGGCGTTCGCTCCCGCAGCCATGCAACACGTCGCCCAAGTCAGCATCTTTCCCGGCGCTATTTAACCACGCAAAACGCATCCTGTTAAGATTACCGCTATCGTTTTTCGCAATCTGAAAATCGGTAGAATCGCAGGTAAAGCTTTCGTAGTCTGAAGTGGTCAATCCACACGAAAGGGGTTTACCACATGGACAAGAAAGCAGTTGTAATCGCCGGGGCCGGCAGCACCCACACTCCCGGCATCATCCAGAGCCTATTGCAGAAGAAAAACGAATTGCCGCTGCGCAAACTCGCCCTGTACGACATCGACGAGAAGCGCATGCATCTCGTCTACGACATCATGAAGCAGTTCATCGAGCAGGAAGCTCCTGACATTGAAGTTGTCGTGACGACCGATCCCGAAAAGGCATTCACCGATGTCGACTTCGTCTTCGCACAAATCCGCCAGGGTGGCCTTCAGATGCGTCGCCAGGACGAGCGCATCCCTCTCAAGTACGGTTGCGTGGGACAGGAAACCTGCGGCGCCGGCGGTTCGATCTCCTATGGCATCAGGTCCATCCCCGGCGTCTTCGACCTCGTACACTACGCCAAGAAATACAGTCCAGACGCCTGGATCCTCAACTATTCCAACCCCGCCGCAGTTGTCGCCGAGGCAACACGTCGCGAGTTTAACAACGACCATATCCTTAACATCTGCGATATGCCCACGGCTATCTTGCTCTCGTACTCTAAGATGCTCGGACTTCCCAGCTGGCGCGATATCGACCCCATGTATTTTGGACTCAATCACTTTGGCTGGTTTACCAAAATCTACGACAAGCAGGGACGCGATCGTCTGCCGGAGCTTCGTCAGATGATTCTCGAGCACGGCATGGCCGTGAGCGACAAGCATCACAAGGACAAGGACTGGATGCACACCTGGGGTCAATACGTCAAGATTGTGAAGGACTATCCCGAGTATCTGCCCAACAGCTACCTGCAGTACTACCTGTACTCCAAAGACATGGCAGATGACATGGACCCCAACTGGACGCGCGCCGACAACGTCATCAACGGACGCGAGAAGGAGATGTTTGCCGAGCACGACAAGTACCTGGCAGATCCCGCCAATTACAAGAGCCCTGTACAGAGCTTCACGGTCTTTGGCGACTTTATCGTCGACGCAGCCGCCTCTATCGCCTACAACAAGTGCGAACGTTATCTCGTAATCGTCGAGAATAACGGTGCCATCCCCAATCTGCCCGACGACGCCATGGTCGAGGTCCCCGCCTACCTGCGCTCTTGGGGCCCCGAACCCATCAGCCAGCCTGCTATCCCCACCTTCTACAAGGGGCTTATCGAAGAGCAGAATGCCAGTGAGAAGCTCGCCGTCGACGCATATTACGAGCATTCCTACCAGAAGGCGCTCGAAGCCATTGCAATCAACAAGACCGTCCCTTCGACTACCGTCGCGCGCCAAATCCTCGACGACCTGATCGAAGCGAACGGCGATTATTGGCCGACCCTGTCCTAACTCCCCGCGCATCGAAGGAACATCATGAAAGAAAGCAAGCTCTACAGCGAGTTCCAGAGACTCGGCAAGGTGCTCATGGCGCCGGTCCTCCTCCTGCCCGTTTCCGGCATTTTGGTCGGTCTGGGCTCCGCCCTTTCCAATGCTAACCTCATCTCGCTCTGCCCGCTTTTGGGCACCGAGCCGATGGTGATCTTTAGCACACTCATCAAAGCAGCCGGCAACGTTATCAATGGTAACATCTCGGTTCTCTTTGCAATCTGCATCGCCTACGGTTACGCCAAGGCCGAGAAGGCGACCGCCGCACTCTCAGGCTTCATCGGCTATATGACCATGAACACAATCATGGGTCAGCTGCTTATCCTGCTGGGCACCATCGATCCCGCCAACCTGCAGACCGGTCAGAACGCCATCCTGGGCGTAACCACACTCGACACCGGCGTATTCGGCGGCATCATCATCGGCTTGGTAGTCGCGTGGATCCACAACCGATTCTATAAGGTGCAGCTTCCGCCGGTGCTCGGCATCTTCAACGGCACACGCTGCGTCCCCGCCCTCACCGTCGTTTTCGCGAGCCTGGTGGGCGTTGCACTCGCCTTCGTGTTCCCATTTGTGCAAACCGGCCTAAAGGCCGCCTCGACACTCATCGATTCCACCGGGGTGTTTGGCGCGTTCATCTATGGCTTCTCCGAGCGCATGCTTCTGCCCTTCGGCCTGCATCATTTCATCTACCTGCCGTTTTTCTTCACTTCTCTGGGCGGTAGCATCCAGGTTGACGGCCAGACCGTCGAAGGTGCTGTCAACATCTACAACGCCATGCTCAACACGCCCGGCATGATGTACGACATCGACATCTCAAAATACGTCATGAACGGCAAGGTGCTGTTCGCCATGTGCGGCCTGCCCGCGGCGGCACTCGCCATCTACCACTGTGCCCGTCCCGAGAATAAAAAGAAGGTCGGCTCCCTCATGATCGCCGCCGTTATCCCGGCCGCCATCATGGGCATAACCGAACCGCTCGAGTACTCCTTCCTCTTTGTAGCACCCGTACTCTATGTGGTCCATGCCCTGCTGTGCGGCATCGCGTATGTACTCACCTACCTGGTACAGTTCAATGTGCCCGGGCCTTCCGCCTTCGGCGGACCGCTCCTCTCGTGGATCTTCAACGGCATCATGAACGCCGACAAAGGCTCCAACTGGTTCTGGCTTATTCCGCTCGGCATCGCTTACTTCGGGATCTATTACGTGCTGTTCCGCGCCTTTATCAAGAAATTTGACCTCAAAACCCCGGGCCGCGAGGATGATGACACGCAGGCAGCGGATGACACGTCGGCAATCGACTCCAAAGCACCTGTCCAGGTAAGCGAGCTCATCCCACAGATCGTGGAAGCCGTGGGCGGCGCCGATAACATCTCGGGTGTCAACGCCTGCTTCACTCGCCTGAGGCTCAGCCTCAAAGACACCGCCCTAGTCAAGGACGATAGCGTCTTCACCAAAGACCTCGGCGCCAGCGCCATCGTGCACGTTGGCGGCGGTGTTCAGATCGTTTACGGCAATAAAGCTTCTGTCTACAAAGTCGAAATGAGAGAATACTTGGGCATGGAATAAATCCGTCCCATAGCTTCACCACAATGCTCCGGAGATGGCATATCCGCTCCGGGGCATTATTGTTTGGAGTGATTTGAATGTCGATGTACGAGGTCTATTCGAACCTCAGGTCTTGTATCGAAGACGTCGAGAAGGGCGGCAGCCTTGACGCCCACATCGCACTCTACGCCCTTTCCCATCACGACGAGGTCCCAGAGCTCTCAATAGAAGAACTTGCCCGCGCGTGCAATACATCGCCCGCGACCATCTCACGCTTCTGCAGGCGCGTAAACGGCTCGAGCTTTCGATCGTTCAAAGAGCAAGTTGACGACTTCAACGCTTGGCTCCAGCGTGAGACAACCGAGGCAAGGGCTCATAAGCAAATCGATATACCCTGGTATTTCGATATCGTAGAGACCTCTTTGCTTGAAACAAAACGCCTGCTCACTGAGGATCGACTCGAGCAGGCCGTTGACTGGCTTCTCGATGCGCAAAATGTCTACGTATACGGAAGCTCATTCTCCAATCTCGCCGCCCGCTCACTCTGCGAAAAGCTGAGCCGCGTAAACCGACTGTGCTTCTCATTTGGCTCCGTCAAGGGACAGGAGACGTCACTCTGTCTGCTCCAACCCGACGATCTAACCATCTTTGTATCGTTCTCAGGAAAGACGAGCTATATCTTCAATCTTTACGTTGAGGCCAAGCGGCGAGGTTGCCGCGTTATTTGGATATCGAGCAACATGGCATTCGATAACAACGGGGCGCGTGAGCTCTTGCTACCCGTGAGCACGGAGTCACTCAGCGAGTACTCGACCGCCTTGGTTGAGGGCATGAGCCTACAAAGCGCGGTTAACGCTCTATATATCAGCTGTGCAAATCGACTTCGGGCGCAGCGCTAGCCGCAAACATGCTAGAACTGAAAAGAACGCACCTCACCGTCGCAAGGCGTCCGAATACACGATAGGCAGTGCCAAAAGAGAGCAGCGAGCACGTCATGTACTTGCCCATTCGCCCCAAAACAGCACAGGTCGGCGCCCGATTGAAGAATCGGACGCCGACCTGTATTAATCTTGATCGTGTGGTTGAGTCGTTTACTCCATGCCCAGCAGCTCGCGCATCTGAGTCGCGTAGTTAGATGCCATGTTGCCGTAGACAATCTGCACGCCGCCGTTGACATGCACGATGCCACGCGCTTCAAGCTTTTCGGTAAACTCGGCGTCATCAACCACCTTGTCACAGTCATTGAGCTGGATGCGCAGACGGGTGAAACAGGCCTCGACAGACTTAATATTGTTGTCGCCGCCCACTGCCTCAACGATGGCGGGAATGAGGTCGCTGATCACGGTCTTGGGAGCCTTTTCGGCCTCGTCGTCGGACTCTTCCTCGCGGCCAGGGGTCTTAAGGTCCTTCTTAAGAATGATGAACTTGAAGACGAAGTAGTACACCACGAAGTAGATGGGGCCAAGGAACAGGATAACCTGCCAGTTGGAGCCCTTGCCTGCACCCATAATGCCGTTAAAGATCAACGACAAGAGCGGGCCACCGAAGGACGCGGAACCAGCCACGTTGAACTGCAGGACATAGGTCAGCGCATAGGCAAGACCAGCCATGAGAGCGTGGAACACGTAGAGGATGGGCGCGATAAACAGGAAGGAATACTCGAGCGGCTCGGTAATGCCGGAGAGGATGCAAGGCACCACGATGGCGATCATGAGCGCTGCGGTCTTCTTCTTGTTCTTGGGAAGCGCCGTCTTGTAGAAGGCGAGTGCAGCGCCGGGCAGGCCGAACATGGCGAAGATAACCTTGCCGTTCATGACAAAACGGCTGACCTCGATGTTAAACGGCGTGCTAGGAGAGCCCAGGATCGCATTGTAGATATTGATAGCGCCCTGAACGGTCTGGCCGTCGATGGTCTCGACGCCACCGAGCGACGTGAAGAAGAACGGCAAATAGACAAAGTGATGCAGGCCAAAAGGCAGGAGCATGCGTTCGCCGGCACCGTAGACAAATGCACCAAAGGCACCCGTAGTCTTGATGAACTCGGACAGCGCACCGAGAGCGTTCTGAATAAACGGGAAAACAAAGGACATGACCAATGCGAGGATGCTGCATGAGAGCAGCGTTACCGCCGGGATAAAGCGCGTACCGTTGAAGATGGAGAACACGGCGGGCAGCTCAATCTTGTAGTAACGGTTATGCAACCATGCGACGATTGCGCCCACCAGAAGACCGCCGATAACGCCAGTGTCGAGCGTGGTGATACCGAGAATCGTGCTCTGGCCCGTCGTAAGATTCGCGGGATCGATAACGCCAGTCGCCGTAAGGAACGTGCCCATCACGGAATTCATGCACATGTAGCCCAAAAAGCCACAAAGCGCCGCGGTAGCCTTCTCGGACTTGGCGAAGCCATAAGCGAGGCAGATTGAGAAGATAACCGGGATGTTGTTCATAACGATGCCGGCTGCGGCCTTGAGAATCGAAAAGAAAATCGCAAAGCCCGGAGCAGCAAGCCAGGGAACAGCTGCCGTAAGGGTGGGGCTGGTAAAGGCATTGCCAAAGCCCTGGAGGATGCCGGCAATTGGCAGAATCAGCACGGGCGTCATGAGGACCTTGCCCAGGCGCTGGAACTTTGCCAGCAGCTCATCTTTGTTCATGGGATACCCCTCTTAAAGAAACGGGGCGTGCAGCTCTACAGCCCACACGCCCCATAACAGTTATCAAGCGCTATGGAACTAGCTACTTAAGCTCCGGCCAGTAATCCTTATTGGCCTCGATGAGCTTGTCGAGCACTTTGCGAGCCTTCTTTGCGTCACCGACCAGACGATTAAGCGTGAGTGCCTGCAGAGCCTTCTCGTAGGAACCCTCCATCCAAGCCTCAACAGTCAGGCGCTCATAGGCGTACTGGTTCTCCATAAGGCCGCGATAGAAGGTACCGATTTTGCCAACAGCATAGGGCTGCGGGCCATTGGCGCCCACGCTTGCCGCGACCTCGACCATGGCGTCATCGGGCATCCCCTCGATAATGCCGTTGTTGGGCACGATGACAATGAAGGTCTTGTTGGTGTTGCGATAAATGGCCGAGGTGATTTCCACGATCATATCGCCATGAGCGTCGTTTTGCACAACCGAGGAGTTCTTTGCGGTGCCGACTTTGGCAACACGCTCGCACTCGGCGAACACGCGCTTCTCACGGCCGTTGATAACCTCATCGGAGCGAGTGTAGTCGGGGTCGAGGTGAGCGACCTTGTACTCGGGATACAGATAGTACTGCAGATAAGTGTTGGGCAGATAGTCGGGGAAGTCCTCGAGCATGTCCTTGACCATGGCGTAGGTGTCGAGCCAGGACTGGTCACGCTGCTCGGCATCGGCAGGAAGGAAACCGTTCTTCTCCGTGTACTCCTTAATCTGAGGGACGAGGTCATGGCCCTCTTCATCGTAGATGTGCTTGAACCAACCGAAGTGATTGAGGCCAAAGTACACGGGCTCCGTCTTGCTCATATCGCGACCGAGCAGGCGACCGTAAGAGCGCATGAGGTTGACAGGCTGGTCGCAGATGTTGAGGACGCGATGCTCATCGGGCAGAACGCGCTCGAGACCATATGCCACAATAGCAGCCGGGTTGGTGTAGTTGATAATCCACGCCTCCGGGCTATGAGCGCGAACGTCGTTGACGATCTCAACCATGTCATGCATGGAGCGCATACCGTAAGCCATGCCGCCGGGGCCCACCGTTTCCTGGCCGATGATTCCCATATGCAGCGGAATCTTCTCATCCTTGCTGCGCATCTCATAGCCGCCGGTACGAATCTGGCAGAGCACAAAGTCAACGTCAGTGTATGCCTCGTCCTTATCGGTGGTGTAACCAAACTCCACACCGGGCTCCTCCTCGGCGAAGAGGATCTTGCCAAACTCGCCAATCGGACGCTGACGCTCGGCATCGATGTCATAGAGCATCACGCGGTTCAGCGGCAGAATGTCCATGTGCTTGGTCAGGGCTTTAAGAATGCCAGGGCACCACGTGGAGCCGCCGCCAACGATCACAATATTGAGCTTATCCTTCATGTTCCGTCCCTCCAGGGTTGGCTGATCGGTGTTCTCGAAGACCTTGGGCTCCGCGGTTGTCCTCGGCTTGCTTCGTTTCGATTGATATTTTGCGACATAAGGTCATTTGCGAGTCCCCGTGTGAGCCAATGCGAAACGGGGACACATGATTTCGCTCACGACACAGATATGTGTAGGCAAACACGCGCGTTTGCCCAGTTCATAGGCAATAGGCAATCTTGACCGATTACCGATTTCTCTCCTGGCTACACAAAGCGGTACCATATGTACGACGAGGTGCGAGGGGCTGAAACATCTTATGAAAGATCAAGAATCTTTTTATGATCATGTGCGGGCTGGCGAGAGCAAGCTCAACGATCTCGAAAGCGAGATCATGCGCTACATCATCGAGCTGCGTGACGATATTGACGATGTCACGCTTAAGAGCGTTGCTGAACGGTTCTTTGTCGCTCCCAACACGATCGTAAGGCTTGCCCATAAGCTTGGCTTCTCGGGGTTTACGGAGCTCAAACAATCGTATTCCGCCTCGCTCGACCGCAATCGATTCACTATCGAGACACTTCCGCTCGACACCCAGCTCGTACAAACCAAAGACCTGCTTAACGACCGGGTCATCGACTCGGTCGTGAGCCTTATCCAGGACGCCTCGCATATCGTGTTCTTCTGCTCGGGCTTTTCGAAATACCCGTGCCTCGAGATGGCTGAAAAGCTCAAAATAATGGGCAAGAATACCGATACGCTCAGTGAACGCCACGTCATGAGGCACTACGCAGAACTGCTTGGCAAAAACGACCTGGTCTTCAGCGTTTCCGTAAGCGGCGAGACGCAGGTGTCTATTGACGCTACGTCGATAGCCAAAACGCGCGGATGCAAGGTCGTCACACTCACCGGCTTTTCTCGAAATTCTCTCTCGAAACTAGCCGACTACCCTATCTACACCGTGCAAAAAGAAATCCGCTTGGGCAGCATGGACCTCGACAGTCGATTAATGTTCTATTACGTTTTCGAATTGATATTTGAGCGCTATTTCAAACTGGCCAGGAAATAAAACTCTGTATGTGCCCGGCTTCGACTCTTTAGCAGCCTCCTATATGAAAGGTATCGTTCTATGCAACGCGTACTGTTTATCTGTCATGGGAATATTTGACTAAAGGAGCAAACCGCCTCGTAAATGAGTGGTTTGCCCTTTTCATCTTGCTGCTATGCAACTTTTTCACAACTTTTGAGTGCTGGAATTCGCCCCTAGCCGCGTCTTTTAGCCATCGCATCCCGCAGCGCCCGAAGCACTTCGATTGCCACGGGCAGCTCGTCGACCTCGAACGAATCCAGGATCTCTCGCACCTCTAACGAAAGCGTCGACTTATCAGGCCTCGGCTCGTCGGACAGCAGCGCGTCGGCGCCGACCGAAAGCTCCTCGGCAATCTTCGATAGCACGGGCAGGCTCAGCTTAGTGTTTCCGGTCTCGATATGGCTCATATGCGTGACGGAGATGCCGACCTTTCCTGCCAGCGCCTCCTGCGACATCCCGCAGGCCTTACGGTACCGCCGTATGCGTTGGCCTATTTCGAAATACTTCACACTATCACCGCCCATACGAATCAATCTGACTTGAATCGTATGGGCATTTTTCTGCAAGTATAATAAACTGTAAGGGCTAATTATTGCCTATGTAGTTCAATTATGAGCAATAGTCAGCATTCCGAAAACGGGTGCGCCGAAGGCGCACCCGCATATCGAGGAGAAGGGTAAAGGCCGTGGGGGAACAAACGGCAGATCTGCTGTCGGGAATCACGACCGCGCACGACTTGATGCATCGCGTGGTCAATCTGCAAAATCGCATCAACCAACTGACCATGCAGTTCTCGCAAAAGACAGCAAGGAAGACCAAGCGGCACCCCGTGCTCTATGCCATAGCCGGTTTCCCCATCGCCTTCACGCTCATCACGAGCACGCCGCTCTGCGCGCTCACGTATCCGTTCTCCCTCCCGTTCAGCGCGACCGGAGGACCGGACCTCCAAAGGGACGTCTGGAATGCCATAAACCTGATCGTCTCCGCCGTCATCGGCGTGGTCCTCTACCTGGCCATCGCCAAGGCGGCCGACACGTCCCGCGCCCGCCGCAACGTCTATATCGACAACAACAACGCCGTGGTCGACGCAAATAACCAGGCGCTCGCGCAGAGCATCGAGCAAACCAAGCAGGAGATCTTCACCGTGTAGCAACGTTGGGCGGCAGAGGTCGCGCCGTGGTACCCCATGGACTATGACAACACCGCAGCCGTCGACTTCTTCCTCTCCGCCGTGCGCAACCATCGCGCCACCACCGTGCAGGAGATGGTGAACCTCTACGAGACCGAGATGGACCAGCGACGCATGGAGGCGGGGCAGCAGGAGATGCTCAACCAGCAGCGCATCGGCAACATGCTCCAGATCGGCAACCTCTTTATGCGGGGGCAGATTCTCAACCAGGCCCAGCAGATCAACGCGAACACCGCAAGCACGAGCAGGAACGTCGATTGGATCGCGCGCGATGTGTTCGGCAAACGCAACGGACTGTAACCGGCCGATTTAACGAAAACGTAAACCCAAAAGAAAGGAAAAGGGAAGATGAAATCAACGACATGGAAAAGAGGGGTGCTGACCCTCGCGGGCGTGTTCGCCCTGTGCGTAGCACTGCTGTCCGGCGCGCGCGGCGCCTATGCCGAGGAAATCAGCGGCAACGGCTGGACGCTCAACGACGGCGTGCTCACGTTGACGGCGGACATCCCCACGGCAACCACATATGACTGGACGCAGTACGCCTCGCAGATCACAGAGGTCAAGGTTGCCGAGGGCGTCACGGAAATCCCCGGCACCGCGTTCGCCTCGTACGGTAGCGTCCAGTACAGCAACCTGCATAAGGTGACGCTGTCCTCCACGGTGAAGACCATCAGGGTCTCCGCATTCGCGGACAACCCTAGCCTCACCGAGGTCCATCTGAACGATGGGCTGGAGCGCGTGTGGAACTGCGCGTTCCAGAATGCGGGATTCACCGAGATCAAGCTGCCCGCAAACGTCGACTGGCATTCCGATGTCTTCGTCTACTGCAAGAAGCTCACCTCGGTGACCATTCCCTCCGGTTCCACATGGGGCGGCGGCGGCAACGCGCAGTTCTACGGCTGCACCAGCCTTGAGAACGTGCATGTCGAGGAGGGCGTGACCGAGATTCCCGACCAGTTCCTCAACCAATGCGACAGCCTCAAGAATGTCTGGATCCCCAAATCCGTCACGGCCATCCATTCGACGCCCATTCTCAACTGCCGCATCATCGGCTACAAGGGGACCGAGGCGGAGCGCTATGCGAAGTGGCGTCAGGAGGTCGGCGTGAACACCGTTGAGTTCCATGCCATCGACGGCGACGCGCACGAAGGTACTTGGAAGGTCACGACCCCCGCGACCTGCACCGCGCCCGGGCAGGAGCAGCTGACATGCGATATCTGCGGGGCCGTCCAGACGCGCGAGATCGCGGCGACCGACCACACATGGGACAAGGGCACCGTAACTACCGAGCCCACCGCGACGAAGGAGGGCGTGCGCACCTACACCTGCACCAAATGCGGCGCCACCAAGACCGAGACCGTCGCCGCCCTCGGGACATCGACCGAGCAGAAAAAGCAAGCGCAGGCAAACGGCTCGAATGGCTCGAACGCAAAAACCGGTGCCAAGAACGGCGAGCTGCCCAAGACGGGTGACAACATCCTCCCCTTCCTCGCAACGCTCGCAGTATCCTTGGCGCTCATCTCGGCCGGCGTCTTCATGGAGCGCATGCGCGCCTCAAAGTAATTTCTCAAGAGCGAACAGACATCACGGGGAAAGGAAGCGGGATAAGAGATGGCTGACAGATCCGACAAAAAGAAGCGGGCGACACTGTGGGTGGCGATAGGTATCGCGGCGGTGGTCGCCATCTGCTGCGGAGGCGCCTATCTATATCTCTCGGCGCAGGCGTCCAAGACCTACGGCGTTCCCCTCGTCGTAAACGCCGAGGGGCTTGACACGCGAAAGGGCACGAAGATCACCATCCATGCCACCGGAAAGGACTCCTCGGGCAACAGTGTGGACAGCGTGTTCCACGCGGGGTCGGACTCTTCGGACATCGCCCTCAGGCCGGGAGATTACCGCCTTGCGATCGAGGCGTCACCCATCGCGGCGGACGGAACCATCTACGACACCAAGGGCGCGTCCACGAAGGTCAGCATCGACAAGGACGGCAAAGCCAACGTCAAGAAGGAAATCACCATCAAGCCTGTCCCCGCAGAAGAGGTGACGGACGCGCAGATCGATGCGGCATATAAGGCAGCAAAGGACAGCGGCATAAGCTCGTCAAAGCTCGACAAGCTCAAAGAGAAGGCACAAAAGCGCAGGGACGACGCCGTGGCAGCCAAGAAGGCCGAGGAAGAGAAAAAGACCGACGAGGCGAGCACTTCCGAGAGCGAGCAGACGTCAACGGACCAGGCATCCAGCGGTGGCCATTCATTCACGACCGACTACTTCTACGTGGACGTGCCGTCCGATTGGAAGCAGAACGAGTGGAGCGTGACCCAGCTAGACGACCACACGTGGCAGATTTCGCACAAACCGGCCAACGACTACGGCGGCGCAATCTGCATCGCCGTTGCGAAAGATAACCCGTGGCCGGTATACGGCACGCAGGAACTCGGCGCGACCGGCACCGGATTGAACGTATATGTCGGCAACGGGGCGGGAGACGGCCTGGAGAAGTATCTGACGATCGGGCTCACCAAGTCATGGGACCCGAACGATCCCAACTCCGTCCGCGGCGACGGCATGACGAACTCCCAATTCCAGGATCAGCTCAACGCGAGAGAGTGGCTCAAGGCACAGCAGGAAAGCCAACAACAACAATAAGTGGCATAGGGGAAAGCCGAACGGCTCCGGAATCTTTACCGGGGCAGTCGTTCGACTTGTCCCCTTCCCATCAAAGCCGACGGGAAAGCATCGAGCAACAAGCTAAATCGACAAAACAAGCGAACGCAAAAGGAGAAAACAACCATGAAGCAGTACACGAGGAGAGAGGCGCTCAAGCTATTCGGTATCGGGACGGTTGCCGTCGCGGGCCTCGGGCTGACCGGCTGCAACGGCTTAGGCGAAGGCACGGGCGGCGGCGCTCAGAAGTCGAGCGAGCCCGTGCCTGCTTCGCAGGCTTTCGGCCAGGCGGGCGTGTGGATGGCCTACAACGGCAACAAGCAGATAGGAAAGGACACAGGCGTCGAGCGCGTACTCGTCTTTGACGGCAACGGGAACGTCACCGTCTACGATACGAAATACGTGTGGATGAACGGCGGTACGTCCTACGTCGACGTCACGTTCGGTGACCTCGACGGGATGTCGAACGACGAAATCATCGACCTCGCCAAGAAGAAGGACCGGGAGCGCTTCGACGCCACCAAGCAGTCCGCCATCGACGAGACCAACGAGGACATCGAAGAAGCTACTTCCCTCCCCCCCGATTACGCCGCAAATGAGGCGGCAGGCCAGAAGGTCAACGAGGCCGCCGAGTACCAGGAACCGGAAGCCGTGCCGTTCACCCTCAGACTCGAAACGGATGACACGGGAAATAGCGCCGCATCAGAAACGCTCAGCTTCGAGCACCAGTCTCTGAACAGCTCGCATTTCTACTCAGGCTCACATATCGGCAGTCATCCCGACAGATACGCGGACGAGGCGCTTTACGAGACCGAGCAAGTGGACATCGACCTTTCCGCGCCCACCTACTCGACCACCCAGACCGTCTATGGCACGACCTTCGGCGGTTACTCCGGCCTCGCCACCGTCGTGAACGAGGGGCACACGGGCTTCACGTGGGACACCCCCGATACCGAAGGGATAGAGGTGGACTAGGCAATCGATACGCACGGATATAGCCCGATGGCAGCTCGGGCTATATCCGTGAAATAGAAAGGAGCAAACATGGAGGAACAGGCAAGTCTGTTGCCAGGCGTTGCCACGGCGCACGATTTGATGCATAGGGTGGTTGACCTTCAGGAACGAATCAACCAACTCACCATTCAGTTCGCCGCCAAGAAGGAGAAGAAGACCAAAAGGCACCCCGTCCTCTACGCAATCGGTGGGTTCCTCATCGCGTTCACGCTCATAACGAGCACCCCATTGAGGGTGCTCACATTCCCTGTCACCATGCCGTTTTTCCCAATTGGGGGTATGGAGCTTCAGACGACGGTCTGGAACGTCGTGAACCTCGTCGTTTCCGCCATCATCGGAGCGATTCTGTACAGGGTAATTTCCAGAGCAGCGGACAGCAACCGTGCACAGAAAAATGCCGCGATTGACCAAGGCAACCAACAAGTTGAAGCCAACAACCAGGCCCTAGCCCAGAGCATCGAGCAAACCAAGCAGGAGATTTTCGCCGTACAGCAGCAATGGGCTTCGCAGGTCGCCCCGTGGTACCCCATGGATTACGACAGCATCGAAGCCGTGGATTTCTTCCTTGCTGCCGTGCGCAACCATCGCGCCACCACCGTACAGGAGATGGTCAACCTCTACGAGACCGAGATGCACCAGCGCCGCATGGAAGCGGGCCAGCAGCAGATTCTCAACCAGCAGCGCATCGGCAACATGCTGCAAATAGGCAACCTGTTCATGCAGGGGCAGATTCTCAATCAGGCTCAGCAGATTAACGCGAACACCGCCAGTGCGAGCGGCAACCTCGACTGGATGGCTCGCGCGATGGGAAAGCGCTAAGTAATGACGCGGTTGACATAACGAGGTAACTCGAAACCACCATGAAAGAAAGGGGGATGGATAATGAACGGATTATCCCAGTGGGTGCGCTCGCATAAGCCCCAAGTCGCAGCGATAGCCGTTGCGATCGTTGTTGCGATCGTTGTTGCGATCGTTGTTGCGATAGCCGTGGCAAGTGGAGCGTTCGCAACGTCCGAGCAACAACCAGAACAGCAGGAGTCAAGAACTGTCGATGTGACCCTCAACGTCACGGCCGACAACGGTTGGGACGAGAACTCCACGCCCGCCATCGCCCATATCGAGGGCAACGATGTGGACTTCTACCACGCGGTGACCCCTGATGCCGATGGCAACAAGGGCACTTCCACGGTCGAACTCGCCGAGGGCGACTACACCGTGAGCTTCGTCAGCCCCGTCAACTCCGACGGTTCCGCATTCGACATCTACGACACGGGCGCTCCCGTCGACATCACCGTCGACGCCGACGCGAAGACCGCACCTGCCATTAACTGCCCTATGGCGCAGATTCCCGCTGACAAGGTCACCGACGATATGCTCGCGGACATCGTCAACAAGACCAAGGACGCCATCAAGAACGGCGACGTGACCTTGAAGGGCGATGCGGGCACTGGCATCCTCGACAAGCTCGACGGTAACGTGAGCGCCAACCCGAACGTCTCCGACGAGACGAAGGAGAACGCATCCAAGGCCGATGAGGGTATCGATATCGACGGCAAGCCCGCCGACACCATCGGCAAGCCCGCCGACAAGCCTTCCGGCGGAAACGCCAACGCTTCCGGCTCCAACACCGGAAACTCCAACTCTGGAAACGCCGGCGGTTCCCACAAGCCGAGCACGCCTGCCCACCAGCATTCGTGGACACAGCACACCGCGCAGAGGTGGGTATCCAACATGGTGACGGTCCCCGACTACGAGACGCAGACAGTCTACGGAGCGCGTTTCTATGTCCCAACCGGCACTCCCGGCCAATACATCGCAAAAGGACCGGAGTACTGGTTCGAGAACGGATTCACGCGGGACGACCTCAATGCCATCATCGTCAACGCCCTGCGTAACGCCGACGAGAACGGCCTGTACAACGGCGTGGATTACTCCAGCTACCAGAACATCAAAAAGACCGTGCAGGTTCAGGTCGGTTCCCATCAGGAAGACCACGGTTACTACGAGGACTACGTGGACTACGTGTATTGCAGTTCGTGCGGTGCTCGTCAGTAACGACGAAACCATAACGGCACGTACTGTGTTCGGGCATAGCCCTCACAGACCCGCGCGCTCCCTCCGGTCGCGTACAGGTGTCCGTTTCCCAAACAAAGGGGAGCATCCGTATAACGGGTGCTCCCCTTTGTTTTTGCCCAGATGCTCCGGAATACCGCGAAACAGGATCAGCGACGGCGCACCGACCTTTGAAGGGCTTTTCGAGATCTTTCGGTGGGCTTTGGATGGGCATGCGTTAAAGACGCCTGCGGCGTCGGGTGCCTCTGAAACGAAGATAAGGAGGTACACGATGGACAAGGAGCGTCTTGAACCCAACAGCCCCCAGGAGGAGGCCATGTGGAGGGCGCAGGTGCTCAGGCGCACCGCCCGCATCTGCTCGGCGAAGGCCAAGGAGCTTGAGCGCATGGCGAAGGTGGACGGGAACGCCCCCATGCGCGACAGCAGCACCCTGAAGGACGTGCTCAAGCGCATCGACAACGTGATGGAGTGGCGGTTCGTGAACGCTCTGGGCGAGGTCGTCCTCGACGGGGACATCCTCATGGAGAGCATCGACTGCGAGGCCCTGCGCACCATGCGCTACTGCGTGGCTGAATGTCTCAAGCGAACCGAGGAGCGGGAAGCGGAGGGAAAAGCGATGAGTGGCTACGGCATCAAGACCTACGCCGACCTCGCCGAGACGTGCGGGAACATGGTACTCGCAAACGAGATGGCAAAACGCCCGCTTGAGCTTGTGAGCGGGGACTGGGCGCCATGGGAGGAGATTTTCCAGTGGTACATCATACAGGACCCGTCGTTTGTCATGGAGCACACGGGCGAGCCGGTGTTCTACGACGAGGAGCTTGACCTGTACGTCCTTGGGGTAAATCATCTAGGCACAGCTTGGCGGCTCGTGCCCGCTCCGATAATCTACGACTGAAACGACGCCGAAGGGCGCAGCGAAAACAATCGCTGCGCCCTTTATTTTTTGCTCCGCGCGCACTCAAGACGCGCTTTCTACACGTCGTCACTTTACGCCTGAACTTGTAGAAAATCCTCCGAGAAGATCGCCCCGTTTATGGGGCTTTTCGAAGCGCTTTCTACAACTGTCGCAATCTTCGACAGATCCAACCCCTAAAACATGCCTTGTTTTCTACAGCGTTTCACGCCATATATCAGGAGAAATCGCCTTGGCTCCCTCCGCTATACGCTTCGGGGGCAAAAAGGCAAAAGGGCATAAGAGGGGCTGACGCAGCTTGCGCTGCGGTCGGCATAGCCGACAGCCCCATGCCCACCGCCTGCATACTTCGTACTGATAACCCACGCGCATCGAGCGAAGCGAGATGCTGGAATGCGGCAAATCACGCACGTGAAGGCCTTATGAATCTTGAAAAATCGCATCGACTTTTTTCTCCTCATTTATGAACGGATGCGAACAAAAATACTTGTTTATCAGGCTTTTCTCGATTTGCGGATACATGGCGACGCAAGTAATCTCGGCTTGTATTGAAATTGCGTTGCAAGCAACGCCGAGTGAAAAGGAGACTCGAATGAACGAACAGCAAAGCTCCGCAAATGCGTACGGGAATCCCGTATACGACATGATTGGGAATTCCATGTTGGTTGTGAGCGAGGAGGATGCAGTGAAGTTTCTCGGAACAAACAGGCTTCTGCAGCTGATGGTAGACAGAGTGGACGGCGTTGGCCCCAGGTTCCTTAGCTTGAATGGCGACTCCTCGCGTCGCTATTACTTCGTGAGCGACCTGCTTTATTGGAACAAGAATCGTCCCTAGGAATCTCGAAAGTCATTCAACGTAGCCCGTACCACTAGCAAATATGCGCCCCGATGCACCAGCGAAGCAGCATCGGGGCGCATCCATAAGGAGAAGAGGTGACAAGAGTGCCCACGAGGAAAGACAGCAAGGGGCGCATCCTTCGCCAAGGAGAGGGGCAGCGCCCGAACGGCCAGTATTATTTCAAATTCAAAGACGTGAAAGGCAAGGCGAAGTACAAGTACTCGTGGACGCTTACCACGCACGACCTCCCTCCCAAGGGCAAAAAGTCGGGGCCGTGCCTCCGTGAAATCGAGAAGCAGGTGCACCGCGATCTGTTTGACCGCGTTGCACCAAGCGGGATGACCGTTCTCGAATTGGTTGAAAAGTACGTCGCGACCAAGACGGCGGTGCGCCCGACTACGCGCGCGGGCTATAAGACGGTTATGAACTTTCTCGCCAAGGACGCGTTCGGAAGCAGGAAAATCGGCGATATAACGACGCTCGACGCGAAGAATTGGCTCATCTATCTTCAAGGCGAGCTCGGGAAAAGCTATGGCGCGATTCACTGCATTCGAGGAGTGCTTCGCCCAGCTTTCCAGCTTGCGGAGGAAGACGACCTCATCAGGCGCAACCCGTTCAACTTCGAGCTCGCCACCGTACTCGTCAACGACTCCATTGCGCGCGAGGCCTTGTCCCCACGGGACGAGCGCAGGTTCCTCGATTTCATCAAGGGAGATAAGCATTACTCGCGATACTACGAAGCGTTCTGTATCCTCTTCAACACGGGGCTGCGCATCTCGGAGTTCTGCGGTCTCACAAAATCTGACCTCGACTTCGAAAACGGAAGCATCCGCGTCAACAAGCAGCTGCAGAGGGGCAGCGATATGAGGTACTACATCGAGCGCCCCAAAACGAAAAGCGGCGAGCGATACGTACCCATGTCCGAGGAAGTCAAAGAATGCTTCAAGGCAATCCTTCAAAAGCGTGCCAACCCACCCGTCGAGCCCGTCGTTGACGGGGTAAGCGGATTCCTGCTTCTGGACAAAAACGGCATGCCGAAGGTTGCGATGCACTGGGAGAAGTACTTCCAGCTCTCCCTCCGCAAGCACAATAGCATTTACAACAAGGGGCTTCCCAAGATTACCCCGCATGTCTGCCGACACACGTTCTGCTCCAAGATGGCTCGCAAGGGGATGGATCCCGCGAAGCTCAAGTACATCATGGGGCACTCGGACATTAGCGTGACATACAACACGTACACCCACCTTGGATTCGAGGACGTAAGGGGCGACATGCTCCGCATGACGGATGGTGCCGCGTAAGCTAAAGTGTACGAAGTTGTAAATCCGCGAGGTTTACAACCGAATTTACAACTTTTGCGGCGGAAAATATCCGCTCATACACGAGTCGATTCGGGATTCCGCGACTGGGCGATGACATACGAACAGCATTTATCGCCTGCGGAAATCCTGATATACGAGAGGAAGTCCGAGGATGCACAGAATCATGTTCGTATGCCATGGGAACATCTGCAGATTCAGAAAAATGCCTAGCTAGTTAGGATCCCGGCGAACCATATCGCGTACCTTACGACGTTTTTACGACTTTGAGCCCCGATGCGATATTGCCGTGATGGAGAAAAGCAACTCCTTTCGCCTTTCCCCAGTAGCTGAAGAACGGAGAATCGAGCATAAGCATTCCTTTCCGGTCGTCTCAAACCTCTGCAATTTGGAGGGTAAATCGCGAAAGCTAATATCTCAAACACCAGAAAAATCAAGTCGATGACCTCGCTCAACATTCACGACGCCCCACCATCGCATGCTAGTTACAAGAAGCGGATGCACTAGTATTCTTTCAATCGACTTGCAAACCCCTTCAAGCGTCCAACGCAATGGCGTGCTTTCAGACGCAACGCCTCCTTGCGTCCGCATTATTGCTTTGTTAGACTCTACGGAAGAATTCAGCGCAGGCCCATATGCCAAGCCAGCGCCCCGGAAAGGAAAAGGATTCGTGAAGCTGTAGACGATACATATCGACGCCAATTTGCAAATTGCCATCTATCCAAGAATAAATCTGGCTGCACATTTGTCGTATCGTCTTTTCACTGATCCTCGTATATCCTAAACACTACCTTTGCGAGCATTGCCGTCGACTCATTTTCTTTCAGCTTGACTCGAGTCGACGGGCGTTCACGTTGGTCGGAACGAGCCAATCAGAGCATATGCGGCAAAACGCGGCCTCCCATGCCGAGGAGGCACAATGTCAAGAACCAATTTGAACAGCTCCACCACCCTCGTTCTTTCCCATATTACTTATGCATATCCTGGCAGCGCAATGCCCGCACTCGACAACGTGTCGGCGACATTTGCCCCCGGCTGGCACGGCATCGTCGGAGACAACGGGTGCGGGAAATCAACTTTCGTCCGCATTGCGTGCGGACTTCTGATTCCAGATCGCGGCGTCGTTTCACCGCGTCTCGTCTCCGCATATTGCGCGCAAGAAGCCGGAGTCGAACCGCCCATGCTCTTCGATTTTGCGTGCGACTTCGCCCCGGCGACCACGCACCTCAGAAGGATGCTCCGCATCACCGATGATATGCTCTGGCGTTTTTCCGAGCTCTCCGGTGGCGAGCAGAAGAAAATTCAAATAGCCGTCGCGCTTTGGCAGAATCCCGATCTTCTGGCAATGGATGAACCGACTAACCATGTGGACGCAGAATGCAGAAGGCAGATTTGCAAAGCACTCGCCGAGTACAAGGGTATTGGCCTCCTCGTCTCGCACGACCGTGCGTTGCTCGACTCCTTGGCAAAGGACTGCCTGTGCTTTGAGTCGGGGCACGTCACCATGCGCCCCGGCAACTACTCCCAAGCTCGCTCGCAGGCGAATCTGGAGCGCGAAAGCGCGGCGCGGGCCAAATCGATTGCGCGATCCGAAGAAAAGCGCATGAAGGCTGAGTATATCAGGCGCGTTGAAAACGCCTCACGGTCCGCATCCAAGAGAAGCGCCCGTCATGTCGATCCGAAGGATCACGACGCGAAAGCACGAATCAAACTCGCCATTCTCACTGGCAGAGACGGCGTTGCGGGCAAGCTCGCTTCGCGCATGGACTCCCGAATCCAGCGCGCGCAAGCCGCCGTCGACGCCCACCATGTCGAAAAGCGCTACGAAAGCACCTTGTGGATGGAAGCGCAACCCAGCCCGCGCAAAACACTGATTCACGTCAGCTCAGATCGCATACCGTGCGGCCCGAGGCAATCTTTGCGGGTTCCCGAGATTTATCTGGGAAATACCGATCATCTGGGCATAAGCGGCCCCAACGGAGCGGGGAAAACAACACTGGTCAATCATATCCTGGAGATATTGGAAGGCCGCAAGGCCACGGGATTGGACATTCGCACGCTGTATATCCCTCAGGAAGTCGACGATTCATCCTCAATTGAATTCCTCTCGGAAATCAAGGACCTGCCCCAAGCCGAACGTGGAGCCCTGCTTTCGATCGTTGCGCAACTCAATTCGGATCCCGAACGAATATTGTCCGGCGAGAACATCAGCCCGGGGGAGCTGCGGAAGCTCATGCTCGCCCGCGGTATACTAGATGCCCCCGAAATCATCGTCATGGACGAACCCACGAATCACCTGGACCTGCACTCGGTGGAGGCACTCGAGCGAGCGCTTTCCGCCTTTCCCGGCGCGCTTGTTTTGGTGAGCCATGACGAGCAGTTCCTCTCGGCCTCATGCCCCCTCCGCTTGGATTTGGCCCCAAAAGAGGAGCACACTATTGGTCAGCCCCTCCTCTAGCGCTCAGGCATGTCTTCTGCAAGCCGCCTTCTTCTGATATCCCCTCCCCCGTTTTGCAAGCAACTCAGCGCAAATGGCCCATCCCCCTCAGCCTGAAGGCTCAGCGACACCAACGATACCGACGATTCAATATCTGGATGTCCATATTTGCCCCATCTGGGTGATTATTAAATTGTGTTTGTTCCGTGATTGAATACTTTGTCATCATTACGCCCCACTTCTTCTCATCAGAGGACGTCGAGAACGACAGGTCCTTGCGAAATAATCCCAGCTCAGAAGCTTATGGCATGATGTGCTCACCGAGTGCTCGATGACGATTGACGAATCGTCGGTAATATCCAATTTTAGGAAAGAGGTGTGTATGACCCGACCGAAGATCATGCGCGGACCGTTTGAATGCGGCTCCATCTCAACAACCAGTACGGCAATGTCGTCTATAAAGGAGTCTTCGGCGAGCATGCCGACTTGTTCTGAACGAGCTGTTCGACATGCCCTGAAGGCCGAAGAGATGTTCTCTCGCGTCATGTATCGCCAGATTCTTTGTGCCCACACGAAGCTCCATGGGGCAATGTTTGGGGACGATGATCTTCATGCCGCAACAAGAAATGTCGAGGAGATCTTGCGCAACGTCCTGCGCCTCTATCTCGATGTCCACGGCGAGCCGCAACGCGGAGTCAGCAAATAATTGGATTGAGAGGAGTTCGAGTATGAGGAAATTGAATCAGTTTATGAAGTTCGATTGGGAAGCTTTTGCGAAAGGCAAGCGTTTCCTTTGTGTCGGAGGTGGTAAATGGGTTGATTAAAACACCAAAGAGCATCGCGGCACCAAGATCGACGTGGTGATCACAACCGATAACACGCAGTATCACCAAAACGAAGGCGAGGTGGTCAGCAATCGTTTCGAGAAGCTTTCCATCAAGGTTTCGAACGATATCGAGATTCCCGTCAATCAGCACGTCATTCCCACCGGCGTGGTCGCAAAGGTTTACGGTGATTATCGCAACCAGTTGTCCATCACGGCGGACGGCATTACCGTCATCCCCGCGAAGGGCTAGGTGATTGTGGTGCGTTACTCCAGTGGCGCACCGGCGATCGTGTATTCGACCCCCAGCGCAAAGCTTTGTGTGCTGGGGGTCGCTTTATTTGTGGTCGCCGCGTGCGTTTATTGCATCGGGCTATTCGTGAACACCATTCTTGCGCCCATCGCCATAGAGCCCAGTACGGTGATGGCGTTTGGCGGCAACCTTACCTCCGCAGCGGCCACTCTTAGCCTCGCTGGGACCATGTTGTTTGCGGGAGGGATCACACATTACGTCATGCTATCTGAATCAACACGGTTGCATGCACGCATTAGGAAGGGGCTCTTTGATCCACGTTACGGGAATCCTCTACACCTGCGAGAAGGCGAGCTTCTTCCCGACATCTCTTGCAAAGAGACGGCTCCTGGACAGTTCGAGCTCGCCATCTCAACCTCATCCTCAACGGCAGAAGAAATATCGAAGATGGGACCTAGCATTAGCTCCCGACTTCGCGGAAGGTTCTCCCGCTACGCCGTCGTACTTGCCGAAGCAGACGTCGCATGCAATCAAGTGACCTTCTTCCTTGAAGATGTGACGTTGCATCGAGAGATCAAGGCATCGCGTGTCGAGGATTTGTGCCCGGCGAACGCCTACGAATTCCGCGTTCAAAACGGCACGAGCATCGACCTCCGCACCTCCGGTTCCATGCTCATCGCTGGAAAGACCACGGGCGTGATCGCCCTCTTGCTCCAAGCCCTGTTGGCTGGTCCTGACGGACACGGATCGCAAGTCCTCATCATAGACCCCAAGCAGGCCGAGCTCTCCCGACTTCCTCGCGTGGTTTCACTGAATGCTGACGGGGACGCTCGCGCAATCCTGTCTGCGTTATCACGGTTCGCCGACAGCATCAAAGAGCGACAGAGCTTCCTCAACGACAGGTCGACAGAGACGGGAGACGCCGTGCACTGGTGGGATGCGGGGCTTCACGTTTCGCTTCTCTTCATGGATGAGTACGTGGCACTCCGCACGCTGTTTCCCAAGCGCGCGAGCAAGGAGGACCCCGATTACTGCCTCGCGACGTTTGATGGGCTGGTGAAGCGCATCGTAACGATGGGGGCGAGCGCGGGCTGCTACGCCATCATCTCGATCGCCGAGGCGTCTGTTGAGGAGGGGGGCTTGCCGTCGATGCTGCGCTCGGCGTGCAGCACCCGCGTCCTCTTCAAGCCGACGCTTCCCGAGGCGCGGCTCATATGGGGCGCGGAACGCCTGCTCGACCTCGGTGCACCTCGCACCTTCTCCCCGGGCGACGCTTGGTTCAGCAGTACGGACGGGGCGCACGACCGCATCGGCTTTGTGCATTTTCCGATCATGGACTTCCCCGTGTACCGCGAGCTTGGGCGGCTCCTTGACCTGTACTTCAGAGAATAACCACCGCGGGGTCCGCTTCGCGCAGCAAAAGCGGACCCCGTCGATTGTTCCATTACTTGAAATTCTGCTCATTTATGCGCCTTGGGGAGCTTGTTATCCCAAGGCGCACCCTCGGGCGCGTTCCAAAATCGTCCCGAAATAGCTCATTTACGAGAAAGGACTCGGAACCATGACCAATTCTCTGCCCATGAAGACCCGCGCGATGATGTACGAGCAGCAGCTCGATCACCTGCCCCGTCTTGTGGACGAAATGTACCGAAGAATCGAAACACTCGCCCCGAAGCGCTATGCGGGCATCGTGCACGACAGCGACACGACGGACGCGGGACGTCCGGCAGCCGCGCATCTTCACGTGATGATGGAGTTCCAGAATCCGCGCTCGCTCAATAGCATCGCGAAGCTCCTTGGAGATAAACCTGAGCGCATCGAGGCTTGGAAGGCAGGTGTGGAAAACGGTTTTTCCTACCTGTGCCACAGAACGGATGGCGCACGATCCAAGCATCAGTACGACCCCAAAATCGTGCGCTCCAATTTCGATTACCCAGCGCTACTTGCTTCTATTGAGTCGCGCGTTGCTCGAACGAGGTCCCATAGCAGCATCAAAGTCCTTCTCGATGACCTTCTCGAAGGTCGTATCGACAAGGAGTCCTTGATCTCTCAGCTCTCCGGATCCGAATATGCCCGGACATAGCGTCAGATCGAAGACGTTTATGCACGCCGCCTTCAGGTTCAGGCCCGGGAATGGCGGGGGTTGATGCTCAAGGGCGAAAGAAGGGTGGAATCAGTTTGGATCTTCGGGCCTGCTGGAACGGGGAAGTCCACCCTCGCAAAGCTCTATGCGAAGCGGAAGGGCGAACCGTTCTTCGTCTCTGGATCTACGAGAGACATCTTTCAGGGGTATGAGGGCAAGCACACGGTGATTCTTGACGAACTTCGTCCCTCATCCATCCCCTACGCCGACCTGCTTCGCATCACGGATCCCTATGCGATGGAGCATGAGGTGATGGCACCGTCCCGATATTCCGACAAAGCGATAGCCGCCGATCTCGTAATCGTCACGACGCCCTACAGCCCCTTGGAATTCTATGGAGAACAGATGCGCCGATCCGCGACTTATCGTCCGCAAAACGATGTCGACGGATTTGGTCAACTTGAGAGGCGCCTCTCCGTCGTTGCGGAGATACAGACGAGGGAGATCTGTCTCTCTGAGTTTAGGCACGATCTCGACGGATACTGGCCGGTCGAAGGTTCCTCTCGTACAAACCCATATTCGAGTTATGCGCGAGGACTCGCCCCCTCGTCCTGCGCCAACGCTCTTTATAAAGAGCTTCTCGACACCGTTTCGCACTTGACAGCTTAACCAATCGGGCCCCGTGCGATAATCTTGAAATATCGCATCGGGGCTCTTTTCTGAACAGGAAGGAGCCTGCTAGTGACTGTGAGAAAAGACAGCAAAGGGCGAATCCTCAGACGCGGGGAAAGCCAGAGAAAAAACGGCCGTTACTGCTTCAAGTATGTGGATGCAAGAGGTAAAACGCGGAGCGTCTACTCGTGGACCTTGACAACTCATGATCTAACTCCGAAGGGGAAGAAAGCCAGTCCGTGCTTGCGCGCGTTGGAGCATGAGATCCAGCGCGATCTGCTTGATAAGGTCGCGCCGAACAATATGACAGTCTACGAACTCGCATCTCGTTACACTGAAACAAAGACTGCCGTGAAACAATCCACTCGAGCCGCCTACAAGACAATCCTCAATTTTCTTGCTACAGATGAATTCGGCTCGCGACGAATATGCGGTGTCACCTCCCTTGATGCCAAGGAATGGCTCATCAACCTGCAAAAAATCCACGGCAAGCGCTATAGCACAATCCATAGCATCCGTGGTGTTCTGAGACCGGCGTTTCAACTGGCAGAGGAGAACAGCCTGATTCGCCGAAATCCCTTCTATTTCGAGCTCGCAACGATACTGACAAACGACATGGTTACACGCAAGGCCTTGGCCACTAACCAAGAACGCAGATTTCTTGCTTTCGTGGAGGGCGATGAACACTTTCACCGCTATCGTGACGCCATCTACATCCTTCTAAATACGGGCCTGCGCATTTCTGAATTCTGCGGTCTTACCGTCGAAGACCTTGATTTCAAAAACGGAAGCATTCGGGTAAACAAGCAACTTCAGCGGACCAGCAACATGCGATACTACATCGAACGTCCCAAGACGGAGAGCGGGATCCGCTATGTTCCCATGACTCAAGCCGTGACAGAGTGTTTCAGGAGTATCCTTGCGCAACGTCTAAAGCCTTCGAGTGAGCCGGTCGTTGACGGTGTTAGCGGTTTTCTGTTTCTTGATAAAAACGAGATGCCGCGTGTTGCCCTGCACTGGGAGAAGTACTTCCACCACGCGATAGAGAAACATAATCGCATCTACAAGGATGAGCTTCCCAAAATCACACCACATGTCTGCCGACATACCTTCTGCTCGAAGATGGCACGCAGGGGAATGAACCCTGCGAAGCTAAAATGCATCATGGGCCACTCCGACATCAACGTGACTTTTAACACATACACCCATCTTGATTTCGACGACGTCAGAGAGGATATGCTGAAAATTGGATGCAAAGGACGGTCAACATTGTGACAACAAGTCGTAAACCCTCGTTCTTTACGCAATTCTTACGACGCTGGAAAGAAGAATAATCCGCTCATTTATGAATCAATTTGATATTCTGTCCTTGACGAGGGATCAAAAAGCAGTGCGATTATCTGCGAAAACTCTGATATTCGAGAGGTTTTAGCCAATGCGCAAAATCCTATTTGTCTGTCATGGGAACATCTGTCGCTCGACGATGGCTGAGTCGGTGTTTGCCGAGCTGGTGCGCCGTGCTGGGCGCGAGGCGGAGTTCGTCATTGATTCTGCCGCGACCTCGACCGAGGAGATTGGCAACCCTCCGCATCATGGCACCGTCGCCAAGCTGCGCGAGGTCGGGATTCCCGTCGTTGCGCACCGCGCGCGCCAGGTTCGTCGCGCGGAGTATGGTGACTGGGACCACATCGTCTATATGGATGCCGAGAACGCGCGCGGCCTGCGTCGCATCTTCGGCGACGATGCCGACGGCAAGATTTCGCGGCTGCTGGATTGGACCGATCGCCCCGGCGACGTCGCCGATCCCTGGTACACCGGCAACTTCGATGCCACCTACCGCGATGTGCTCGCCGGCTGCACGGCCATGCTCGAGCAACTGTAGGCGCCCGGGCGGCGCGGATGCGTGAGCCACGCCATCGGCATAAAATGAGCGTGGATAATCTCCCGCATACAAATTGAGCGTGGATAATCTCCCACTTTGAACGCAAAACGGCGCTCTAAACGGGAGATTATCCACGCTCATTATCTTGGTGGGAGAAAATCCACGCTCGATTACTCGTCGACGATCTCGGCGAGCCAGACGTTCAACGTATCGACCTCGGGGCAGCAGAACTTTGCCGTACCGGGCTCGTTGCCGGGCACGGTTCCGCCGTAGCGCAGGATGTCGATATAGGGAAAGCCCACATGGCAGGCCATGGAGCACATCTTGCCGCGATCGCGGTCGAAGTCGAAGACGTCGCCGGGCTTGTGGCCATGGTGGCAGCGGCACGTGCCCAGCTGGTCCACGCAGCTAATGCGGATACGTGGGCGCTTGCCGCGTGGCGCGCCGAGCGACTTGCCCTCGCTCGCGGGCTCGGGGCCGCTTTCGCTGGCGCTACTCATGGTCGATCACATCCAGGCAGGCCTCGATGGGCAGGCCGGCAGACTTGTCCTCCTGGTCAGCGTTGCGCTCGATAAGCTCGGCCACCACACGCATGGCATCGGCCGTTGCGTGCTGCAGGCTCCAGCCAGCCATAACGCGACCGACGAGCACCGCCGAGAACGTGTCACCGGTGCCCGGGAAATAGACCGGGATCAGGTCGAAGGGAATCGTGAAGTACTCCCCCGCCACGTGGTCGTAACCGATGACGGCGTTCGTGCCGTCGACCACAGCGCTCGTAATGACCACCGACTTGGCGCCCAGCGCGCGCATGGCGTCCACAAGGGCGTGGGCCTCGTCAGGCGTGATTTGCTCGGCAATGGGCGTGTCGGTGAGCAGGCACGCCTCGGTATAGTTGGGCACCGCATAGTCGGCGCACTCGAGCAGATGCCTCATGAGACCGATCGTGGACTCGGGCACACCGGCGTAAAGTTTGCCGTTGTCGCCCATGATGGGGTCGACGAATACCTTGGTGCCCTTTTGCGCGCGGCGGTGGCAAAAGTCTGAGATGATGCGCGTCTCTTCTTCGGTCACGATAAAGCCAGTGGAGATGGCGTCGAACTCAAAGCCGAGCTCTTCCCAGATGGCGAGACTCTGACGCACGTACTCCGTGGTGTCGTGGATGTAGAACTTGGGGTAGTTGAGCGTATCGGACACAAGTGCCGTCGACAGGTTGTGGATACGGTAGCCCATGTGCGACAGCACCGGAAGCATGGCGGAAAGCGCGACCTTGCCATAGCCGCACATATCGTTGATCAGCAGCAGCTGAGTGTTCTTCATGAGTGTCCCCCTTGGGTCGGGAGCGGCGCATAGTCGCCACAGTGCGACTAAGTGTAGCGCAGGGAACGCTGCAGACGGAAGTTTGCACCAAAGCCTTGACAAGGAGTGTCCCTAGGTGCCGTCAGAAAAGGAACGTCCCCAAGTGCCAACCAGGGCAACGCTGCAGGTTGAGGACGGACAGCGAAAACGTTCCTAAGCGAGCAAGGTGGCGTGAAAGAGGAGGGCATAGGCCTTGTGGCCATGCCCGACGATTGAACGCCAGATTGCCGCTTAGGGACGTTTGCAGCGTCGAGTGGTTACGGCGTTTGGTAAAACGCCGTAACCAAATAAGTTTGGTACCTTGACATTTCTGTATGGCACTCCTAGATTAGTTAGGCACAAAACAATCCCACTACCTAACTAAAGAAAGGAGCGATACGAATTCATGTGCGATGAACCCCTTAACCTTCGTCCGCACGAGCCCGGCGGCGACCCGTCGCAACCGGCAGACGTGCCCGAAGCAGTTAACGGCGAAGACAAGCTCGCCAAGCGCATCCTGAGCGGCCTAGGCTTTTGCGGCCACTACATGCACTTTCACGGCGGCGGCGTGTCCGGCAAGGCGCCCATCGTCTGCCTGCTTGCCAAGCAGGAAAACGGCGAGATGTCGCAGCAGGAACTCGGCATGCACTTCGACCTCAAGCCGGGGTCGCTTTCCGAAATCTTGTCCAAGCTCGAGTGCGCCGGCATCATCGAGCGCAGCCGCAATCCAAAAGATCGCCGGCAGCTCACCATTCGCCTGACCGAGATCGGCTGGGAGAAGGCCCGCATCGACCAAGCCGCCCGCATCCGCTTTAGAGAGCAGGCCTTTAGTGCCCTCAACCACGACGAGCGTGAACAGCTCGCCGAGATGCTCGAGAAAATCCGCGTAACCTGGGAGGAACTGGATGATTAAAACCCTTATGGGCAGCATCCGCGATTACATGAAGGTCACGATCGCCACGCCGCTGCTGGTGCTTGGCGAGGTAATCTGCCAGATGATGATCCCGTTTATCACCGCCGACATGATCGATGCCATCAAGGACGGCACTGCCGTTACCGAGATGCTGCCCACCGCCGGCCTTCTCGTACTCATCGCGCTGACGTCACTCGCCTTTGGCGCCGCCGCGGGCATCACCTGCAGCCATGCCAGCTGCGGCTTTGCCAAGAACCTGCGTCGCGACCTGTTCTACAAGATCCAGACGTTCAGCTTCGCCAACATCGACGAGTTCTCGAGCTCCTCGCTCGTCACGCGCCTCACCACCGACATCAACAACGTGCAGCAGGCCTTTATGATGCTCATCCGCATCGCCGTGCGCTCGCCGCTGGTGCTGGTCTTTGCCTTTACCATGGCATACGCCATGGGCGGCAGCGTCGCCATGGTCTACCTGGTCATCATTCCGCTGCTGGGCTTTGGCCTGTTCTTTATCATCTACAAGGTACGTCCGATCTTTGCCCGCGTGTTCCACAAGTACGACGCCCTCAACGAATCCGTCGAGGAAAACGTCACCGGCATGCGCGTGGTCAAGAGCTATGTGCGCGAAGACTTTGAGAAGGAGAAGTTCGCGACCGCTGCGCGCGACGTCCAGATGGACTTCACCCGCGCCGAGAAGCTCCTTGCCTTTAACAACCCCATGATGAACATCTGCGTCAACGGCGCGTTCGTCGTCATCATCTACCTGGGCTCCAAGCTCATCATCACGAGCCAGGGCACCCTGTTCGACGTGGGCCAGCTCTCCTCCATCTTTACCTACGGCTTCCAGATTCTGATGAGCCTAATGCAGCTGTCGATGATCTTTGTCATGGTAACCATGGCAGACGAGTCGGCGCACCGCATTACCGAGGTGCTGGCCGCCGAGCCCACGATCGCCAACCCGACCGAGCCCGTGCACGAGGTTGCCGACGGCTCCATCGACTTCGATCACGTGAGCTTTAAGTATTCCGAGTATGCCCGCCGCCAGGCGCTCGACGATATCGACCTGCATATTAAGAGCGGCGAGACCATCGGCATTATCGGTGGCACCGGCTCGGCCAAGTCGACGCTCGTGAACCTGATCGCCCGCCTGTACGATGTCACCGAGGGCACCGTGCGCGTCGGCGGCGTAGACGTGCGCGACTACGACCTGGACGCGCTGCGCCACCAGGTAGCCATGGTCCTGCAGAAAAACGTGCTGTTTAGCGGCACCATCGCCGAGAACCTGCGCTGGGGCGACCCGAACGCCACCGGCGAGGAAGTCCGCGAGGCCGCACATCTGGCCTG
>OGXF01000511.1_pt1 | contig 35589 bp, 30 predicted proteins | sample 1576191 | NCBI WGS metagenome assembly OGXF01 (sample SAMEA3541545, study PRJEB24748) | human gut metagenome | biome: human gut; feature: human-associated habitat; material: faeces | place: China | collected 2012
AATCTTGTGTTGACGGGATTTAAAGAGAAAGAATGGACGGAAAAGTTATTATAAGATCTGGAAAAGGAGATTATAACATGGGGAAAATTATAAATATTTTACCAATGGCAAATAGAGAAGACAATCTGCAGGAAATCATGGAGGCACTGCAGGAGGTAAAAGATGCGCTTGTGGAAGTGTTGGATCAGTATGAGGAAGAGGGAGCGCAGGAGGAAGCGGATACTTTGACGGAAGCATTGGATGCACTTGAAGATGCGTACGATGTAATCAATGACGTAGTAATGGATGAAATTTAGAGCCATTGGGGGGATTAGTGGCTTTTTTTGTGTCCCAGGTGGTATTCTAATTTCATAAACATCGGGGAAGCACATCGCAAAACAAATAGGAGCTAAGTTTTGCCCGCTGTTACACGGCATAGTTGATCCTAAGCAGTATAGCAACGGGCAATTTTTTAATCTTTCAGAGCAGTTTTATTTATCGAGAGACCGAAAAGAGCACTGCCCGAGTGGAAGCTGTGGTTATGCCGCCTGTGCCTAACCATTACTGCCACACTTCATCCTCAGGTCCACAAAAAACAAGATGATAAGGATTCCAGGCATCCTCAAGCCCCAGAAAGGCCTTCCGCTTCTTATCTTCAATCTGAATCGAATCTGCAATATCCGGTATCTGCTTCAACTCAGCTTCATACCTCGCAATATTTGCAAAATCAAAACTCTTCGCAAAATTCAATTTATACAGATAGTAGTAAATATAATCATGTCGCAGCAAGGTCTGGTAGAGCAGCTTATCTGCTTCCGTCACCGTATCACCTAACAAATATTTTCGTTTGGAAAGTCGTTTGTCAATTTCAGTTAGAGCATCCTTTTCCTGATATGCGAATCGTTCGAGATCCGTTTGAAAAGTAGCTGCACCGGCTTTTTCAATCGGCAGCAGTAAGTTTTCCTTCAGATATGTAATTTCATCTGCTTCATTTTGATGTGCATATATTGGACGGCCTTCTTTTTCGTAGGTAAATTTATTTTCCAGATCTTCAGATAATTTCTCTCTTCCTGTCGGTGAAAGAAGTTGACGGTTATCCGGTCCTGCTCCGAGCAGGCCATAGACATTACCGAGTTTTGCCCGCATATGCGGAGACTGCTGGTAATGCCGCTTGATTAGTTCTAATTTTGTATAATCGTAAAAGCCTTCTGTCTGATAAATATCTCTCGTATAATTCTAAAGGTTCGAATAATCCTCTAGCCGCTTTTTATTCACGCCAAATACAAGATGATAATTAATATGAAAGCGAATCAGTGCCACGTACAGATGAATATCTGATAACGTGATATAATCACCATTTAGGAATCTTCTTGTGGACAGGCGTTCTTCAAGCGTTTCTAATGCTTCAAAATAACTGACATATCCTTCATCGAATGCTTCCTGGGATCTTGCAAATCCACAAGCATATGCATTGATGTGTTTATTGATAAATGCACTGAGTTCGTCGATTTCTGTGCGAAGTTTTTCCGGATAAAGATCCGGAGCGTTTCCTTTATGGTATTTCTTCCAGTCTACGACGAAATATTTTGGAATATCCCACGCCTCATTCTGTACGATAGCTCCGGTTGTTACATCAGCGATTGCCAGCACGGTCGATCTTCCGACAAAGTCCGGGTCGCCTTTCGGGTATGCATCATCCAGATAATGAATTTTCAGAACCGGATCAACGACGCCTAAGTCTTCGGAAAATATCCAGCCTCTTGGATCTCTTAAAACACCACATTCGCCGACACTGATCACCCGGTCAAGTCCTAATAGGCGTAAGGTAATCATTGCTTTATTCGAGTGCGGGCATCCTGGCATCCAGATCAGCCGGTAGCGATCCGGCACAACCGGAAGCTGGCCTTCGCCATCCCCGAAGTGTTTATCGAAAACAAATTTCCGTTCGTCTATTTTTCCTGTCTTTTTGTTGAGCTGATGTCGAAATGTGTTTTCAAACAGAGCGACGCTTTGAAATGGTTCTAAATATGACATGTGTGTTCCTCCCTATAAAAAATATGTGCGTAGAATCTAATTCATACTTAACATATATGAATTGTATGATAATATCTTTGATTGAGATTATACAGCCATTGGGGACGGGGATTAGTGGCTTTTTGAGTGTCCCTGGTGTCCAATATTATTAAGTGTTGATAACGAAGATAAAGTTCGTTGAGAAAAAAGGATATATATAGTATAATTAACAAATCAATAAGAAATGGTAAAAATAAAATGAAACAAAAGCAGAACTTATTTCGTTTTATGGGAGTTTTCTGGCATTTATCGATGCATTTTGCCTAGGTTATTTTATTTATAAAAGAAATGAGAAAAATCGGTTTTCATTAATTACGATCCAAACTGGATAAGTTATTATTATGAATATGAATAACTTATTAGAATTAATGGAGCAGCAGCTTAGAAGAGGAAAAGAATGATGGATGAAAATATTAAAGATACAAGGAAAAAAAGATGTTTTGTCATAACGCCAATCGGAGACGAAAAATCAGAAATAAGAAGACATATCGATGGAATCATTGATGAAGCAATTGTACCAGCGCTGGGTGAGGAGTACGAAGTTCGTGTAGCGCATAGAGAATTTGAATTGGGATCAATCAATGACAGGGTAATTAGAAATATTTATGATTCGGATCTGGTAATAGCAAATCTGACGCAATTAAATCCGAATGTAATGTTCGAAATTGGAATGAGATATAGTTTTGGAAAACCGGCACTGGTAATTGCAGAGGAAGGAACAAGACTTCCTTTTGATGTTATTGATGAGAATACACTGTTTTACATAAATGATCCAAAAGGAGCGGCTGAATTAAGAAAGAAAATCGGGCAATTTGTAGAAAGAATCGATTACGGTCGAGAGGATTACGGACCGATTGTATCAACATTACAAAAAGCAGCAATGCTGAAAAATATAGAAAACGGAATTGAAGACTCAGAAACGAAAAAATTATTTACGGCAGTCAATGATCGGATGGATAAGATAGAAAAATTGGTAAGACGGATACAAGAGCCAAAAAATAAATATGGCTATACAAGTTTAAATTATAAAAATGCACCTGAGAAAATAGATACTTATCATATTAAAAATATCGAAGATGAGATAGAAAAGTTGGAATTGGAAATAAATTACCAAAATCTCCAGGATAAGGATACTATAAAAAGGTGGCAGTTGTATAAGAATCGCTTAGATAAATCCATTGGGGACGGGGAATAGTGGCTTTTTATCTGTCCCCAGTGGTATTTTAAATGCACAAAATATACCATAATAGCATAGCAACAGAACACAAAAACGAGGAACATAACATGTCTAAATACAAACACATAGATGATTTCATTAAAATCCCACAACTAAATAACAACGACCTGTTATTCCATTACACTTCGGCAGCAGGGATAAAAGGCATAACCGGCGGTGAATTCTGGGTGACGGAGAGTCGTTTCTTGAATGACAGCACGGAATTTACGATTGGAACAGATATTTGCATGGAAATACTGGAAAAGCATATGAGAAATCCAAGAAGACTTTTGTATGCGAAAGATCTGTTGATGGAACAAATGCGAAAATATTATAGAGAAGAGCAAGAAGATACTGTATCCGAATCGGCAGAAGGCAGCTATGTTATTTCCTTTTGTACAAGTGGTGACAGCCTGCTGATGTGGTCGGAGTATTCGGATTTCATGGGATATTGCATGGAATTCGAATATGGAAAATTGAAGGAAACATTTCAGGAATATTGCGGGAATGACTGCACGTTATTTGACGGAAAAGTGATATATGATCATGTTGAACAGACAGAATTACTGGAAGATACCATAGAGCGGCTTCTGTTATCAGATGGAGAAGATTACAAAACCATTCATGGCTGGGACGACCTGGATAGCGCAGAAGAAGCTGATGTCAGATTGTTTGTGGAGCATATCTCGGTGATCTGCCTGTTGTATAATATGTTCTTCAAAAAGGAATGTTTTGCACAGGAGCAGGAATACCGCATGGTGTTCCTCTGTGTACATAGAAGAAAGCAGCTGTTGTCGGGGGATAGCATTCCGGTGGAATATCGGATAAAAGATGAAGTATTTATTCCGTTCATAAGAATGAAGCTTGGAGATATAAGCTGTTTAAAATCTGTTTGTGTTGGGACGAAGAATACGAGTGATCTGGCGGTTAAGGGATTGCGGCATTATTTTGGAAGTAGAAATCTGGAAGTGCATGTGAAAAAGTCGGAGATTCCGCTGCGGTATTGACAGTCGTTGGAGACGGGAACGGGCAAGCTTGGAAGAAAGCATTCAGCTCTTGAGTCATAAAAAGTTTTCTGATATCATTATTCTAAATATAAAAATGATAGATTGACAAAATGAGCGAAAAGTGAAACGGAGATGAAGAAAATGGAATATACAGAATTTGGAAAGACACAACTTCGTGTATCCAGGATGTGTCTTGGTACATGGGGAATCGGAGGTGCCGGATGGGATTCTTATTCCGACGAAAGCCGGATGGATGCGATCAAGGCAGCAGTAGATTGTGGAATCAATTTTATTGATACGGCACCCGCCTACAACGGAGGCAGGGCAGAACAGTATATCGGAGAAGTTGTGCACAAACTTGGCGTCAGGAAAGAAGTGATCCTGGCTACCAAATGTGGAAATGAATTTATTAATGGAAAATATGTACGCTGCGGGTCGGCAGATAAGATTATGCGGGAGTGTGAAGAATCGCTTCGTAATCTGAAGACAGATTATATCGATGTATATCTGGTTCACTGGCCGGATCCGAATGTTCCGATGGAAGAGACAATGGATGCGCTTAATACATTGAAAAAGCAAGGAAAGATTCTGCATATCGGAGTATCGAATTTTACAAAAGAACAGATGGAAGAAGCAGAAAAATATTGTGCTATAGAAGCATATCAGCCACAGTATTCTATGCTAGATCGGAAATGGGAGCAGTTGATCCGGTGGGCCTGTGCTCAGAAAATGGGAGTTATGACTTATGGAACGCTCGGAGGAGGCATTTTAACCGGAAAATACAGAGAACTCAAGGAATATGGTGTGGATGATAACCGAAACCGGTTTTACCCATATTTTAAAGAACCGTTGTTTTCAAAAGTAATGCTTCTTTTAAGAACAATGGATCAGATTAGTGAGGAACGAAATGTTCCATTGTCGCAGATTGCATTGAACTGGACCTTGCAGAGACCTTTTATTTCTTCTTGTATTATAGGAGCGCAGAGCCGCGATAAAATTGAAGAGAACTGCAAGGTATTTGAGTGGAAACTAAGTGATGATGAGATGCAGCTGCTGGAACAGGCTTTGAAAAAGACTATTATATAAGACTACAAAGGAAGACGAGGAGGAATAAACATTATGGAAGAGAAACGTACCGGCTTATTTGAAAACGGTCTGATCTGGTTCGGCGCAGGGGTTTCGATCGCAGAGATCCTGACTGGAACATATCTGGCCCCGCTTGGCATGGGAAAAGGACTGGCGGCAATCATAGTAGGACACATCATTGGTTGTCTGATGCTGTTCCTGGCAGGAGTGATCGGCGGAAAAGTCAGAAAGAGTGCAATGGAGACTGTAAAGATGAGCTTTGGACAGAAGGGAAGTATCCTTTTTGCGGTCCTGAATGTGTTGCAGCTTGTCGGCTGGACTGCGATCATGATCTATGACGGGGCACTGGCAGCAGACGGTGTGATGCATACCGGCAGATGGATCTGGTGTCTGGTGATCGGAGCACTGATCATTCTGTGGATTGTGATCGGAATTACGAATCTAGGCAAGATCAATACCGTTGCGATGGCAGCATTATTTATCCTGACACTGATTCTGTGCAAGGTGATATTTACGGGAAGCGGGGTGGGAACACCGTCTGACGACAGTATGACATTTGGAGCAGCAGTAGAGCTTGCGGTTGCGATGCCATTATCGTGGCTGCCACTGATCAGTGATTACACAAGAGAGGCGAAGGAGCCGGTGAAAGCAACTGCAGTCAGTGCGGTTACATATGGAATCGTAAGCTGCTGGATGTATGTGATCGGAATGGGAGCTGCTATCATTACCGGAGAATATGACATTGCACAGATCATGTTAAAGGCAGGTCTTGGCATCCTGGGACTTCTGATCATTGTATTTTCAACAGTTACAACCACTTTCCTGGATGCATACTCTGCTGGAATCTCCAGTGAGACGGTTGTAAGCAGATGGAACGGAAAGCATGTTGCTATCGTTGTGACAGTGATTGGAACGGCCGCAGCAATTGTATATCCGATGGATAATATAACGGATTTCCTGTATCTGATCGGTTCTGTATTTGCACCGATGATCGCTATCCAGATTGCTGACTTTTTCCTGTTAAAACAAGACAAGAGCAGTCGGGCAGTATATGTGCCGAATATGATCATCTGGGTGATTGGATTCGTTGTGTACAGAATTCTTATGAATGTAGATATGCCGGTAGGAAATACATTGCCGGATATGGTGATCACGATCATCCTGTGTCTGATCGCCGGGAAATTAATACCTGAAAAAAATCAGAAAAAATAAAAAAGTTAAGAAAAATGGCCGCTGTACCGGTAGTGAATAATCTGCTGGCGCAGCGGCCATTTTTTATGATTAAAATTCATAGACAAAATCTATCAACTTTCATAAAAATACTAATTTGTCTTTTATTTAACAAAATCATATAATCAAATTATAAAGAAATGCAAACAAATACAATTATATTTTTATGGAGGTTAGTAAACTATGAAAAACAATTTTCCACACGTATTCAGTCCTCTTACGATCAGAGGTATGACACTTAAAAACCGTGTTGTAATGATGCCTATGGGAAGTGATTTCGCCGGACATGATGGGGAACTGAGCGACGAACATATCAAATATTATGAGCTGCGTGCACGTGGCGGCACAGGGCTTATCATGGTTGAAAATGTCTGTGTAAAATATCCGGAAGGATCAAACGGAACGACACAGCTGCGTCTTGACAAAGACTGTTACATTCCACGCCTTTTTACATTAACGGAAGCCTGTCACAGACAGGGGGCGCTGATGGGGATTCAGATCAATCATGCAGGTGCGTCTGCGATGAGTTCCAGAATCGGTATGCAGCCGGTATCTGCGTCACGTTTTCCGTCAAAAGCCGGTGGAGAGATTCCGCGCGGACTTTCGAAAGAGGAGATCGCAAGCATTGCAAAAGATTATGGAACCGCTGCAAAGAGAGCAGTCAATGCCGGATTTGATGTTGTAGAGATCCATGCCGGACACTCTTATCTGATCAGCCAGTTCTTATCGCCTACTACAAATGACCGTACAGATGAATTTGGCGGATCTGCTGAGAACCGTGCCCGTTTCTGCCGTATGGTCATTGATGAAGTCCGTAAGGCTGTCGGATCTAGAGTTCCGATCTCTCTGCGTCTTAGTGTAGACGAGCTTGTTGAAGGTGGTAATACGGTAGAAGATTGCCTGGAATATCTGGAATACCTGAACGATGAAGTAGATATCTTCGATACTTCAGCCGGATTAAATGCTTCTATCCAGTATCAGATCGATGCGAACTATCTGGAAGATGGATGGCGTTCATACATGGCGAAGGCGGTTCGTGATAAATTCGGAAAGCCGACGATCGCGATCGGAAATATCCGTGATCCTAAGATCGCCGATGACATCCTTGCCAGAGGTGATGCTGATCTGATCGGTATGGGACGTGGACTGATCGCCGATCCTGACTGGTGTAATAAAGCACAGTACGGGGATGTATGTGATATCCGTAAATGTATCTCTTGTAACGTCGGATGTGTCGGCAACCGTATCGGCGGTAACAAACCGCTTCGCTGTACGGTCAACCCGGATCTGATCAACGGAGAAGCTTATAAAAAACAGAAAGTAAAGAAACCATGTAATGTCGTAGTTGTAGGTGCCGGAACTGCCGGACTGGAAGCTGCATGTACAGCTGCTGAAGTTGGATGTAAAGTTACGTTACTGGAGAAAGAGAAAGAAGCAGGCGGTCTGTCGGTAGAGATCTCGAAGATTCCAGCCAAGAAAAGACTTGCGGATTTCCCGACTTATCTGAAATACCGTGCATCAAAACTTCCGAATCTGACGATCAAAACAGGAGTAGATGCAACGGTCGCAGAGATCAAAAAATACACCCCGGATCTTGTTGTAAATGCGACTGGTTCGGTACCGCTCCTTCCACCGATCGAAGGACTGCATGACAATCTTGGCAAGAAAGATGCCAGCGTGTATTCTATCAAAGATATGATCGCAGATGTTAAGAACTATCCGGAAGACATGACAGGCAAGAAGGTTGTTGTTGTCGGAGGCGGTGCGGTAGGACTTGATGTTGTTGAATTCTTTGCCCCACGCGGTGCAGAGACAACCATCATCGAAATGATGCCGGTTATCGGAAACGGACTGGATGCATCTTCTACATCAAGTATGAAAGAATGCATGGAAAAACATCATGTAAGACAGATGACGAATACAGCCCTGCAGAAAGTAAATGCACATTCCTTCCTCGTAAAATACGATGGAAAAGAAGAAGAACTTCCGTTTGACTATGGTTTCGTATGTCTCGGAATGAGAGCGAATGCCCCGATCTGGAATGATATTCAGGAAGCTTTTACAGGTGAAGATGTGGAAGTCCTCAACATTGGTGATTCTGTACGTGCGAGACGTATCATTGACGGAACGGATGCCGGACGCCATATGGTATTGAATACCCTTGAAAGATTGAACTATCTTTAAAATATGTCCCTAAAAGGGAACCACTTTCCAATATAAATATAAATACAAAGAAGCTTCGGAGAATCCTGTTACCTGTGATTCTCCGAAGCTTTTTATGAAAATAACTATCCCCGGGTCCACTTCTATGATATGATATAACTGATGAATGTAAGGAAAATATTTTAAAACAAAATATTTCAAAATAAAAGAAAAAACAATTGGGGGAAATACGTAATGAAAAGTTTGCTGATTCTCGGTGCAGGCGGATTTGGCCGGATGGTAGCGGAGACTGCGCAGGCACTGGGGTATGAAAAGGTTGTATTTTTGGATGATGCGGTGAAGGATGAAGCGGTCATCGGAATGTGCTGTGATTATGAGATCAGGCATAGGGAGTATCCGGTGGCAGTAGCAGCATTTGGAAATAACAAGATGCGTCTGTACTGGACGGACAAATTGCTGGAGGAGGGGTATGAGGTACCGGCAATCGTGCATCCGTCTGCAGTTGTAAGTCCGAGTGCGGTGCTGGAGCCGGGCTGCTTTGTGATGCAGAGAGCGGTGGTAAATACCAATACCCGGATCGGACGTGCGGTGCTGGTGAACAGCGGGGCGATCGTAGATCACAATTCGGTGGTATGTGCCGGAGCGCATGTCGGACTGGGGAGTGTTGTGAAGTCAGACTGTACGATCGAGAGCGGATGTAAAGTGGAGGCAGGAGAAGTGATCTTCTCAACCAGAAGGAAGATCGAGGGCGTGGACAGCCGGAGTCTGGAAGATGCCGTGTACGCATTTGGTTTCGGGCAGCAGTGCAGTTATGTGAAGCCGTTCGGAGAAGGCCACATCAATGAGACTTATGCAGTCTATATGCCGGGCGCAGATGGAAAGGATACGCCGCTCTATGTTTTGCAGCGCATCAATATTAATGTATTCAAGAACCCGGATCAGGTAATGGCGAATATATTCGGCGTTACGGAATATCTGCGCAGTATGATCCGTGAGGCAGGCGGAGATCTGGACAGGGAGGCACTGTCTTATATTAAGACAAAATCCGGAGAGAACTATTTTGAAGATGCGGACGGACAGCCATGGCGCTGCCTGCATTATGTACCGGATTCTGTGTGCTATCAGATGGTGGAGAGACCGGAACAGTTCTATCAGTCGGCACTCAGCTTTGGCCATTTTCTGAAGCAGCTGGGGGATTATCCGGCCGAGAGTCTCTATGAGACGATTCCGAAGTTCCACGATACGGTGAAGCGTTTCCGGGATTTCAAAGACGCACTGCGGAAAGATGTGAAGAACAGGGCAAGACTTTGCCGTGAAGAAATAGAGTTTGTACTGGCACGCGAGGATGACTGCGGTGTCCTTATGAAGCAGCTTGAGGAAGGAATACTTCCGCTCCGTGTGACGCACAACGATACCAAGCTGAATAACATTTTGTTTGATAAGAATACAGGAGAGGGACTGTGCATCATCGATCTGGACACGATCATGCCGGGACTTGCGGCAAATGACTTTGGTGATTCCATCCGGTTCGGGGCATCGACAGCGGAAGAAGATGAGAAGGATCTGAACAAGGTGCACTTTGATATAGAGCTTTACCGCATCTACGTGAAAGGGTATCTGGAGATGGCGAAGGATGTACTGACACCGGCGGAGAACGCCAGTCTTCCGTGGGGAGCGAGACTTATGACACTGGAATGCGGCATGCGTTTTCTTGCTGACTTCCTCCAGGGCGATGTATATTTCAAAACAACTTATCCGGAACACAATCTTGTTCGGGCAAGAACACAGTTCAGGCTTGTAAAAGAGATGGAAGAACAGTTTGATCAGATGCAGGAAATCGTTGAGACGTTCTGAAAGTGATGGGCAAATTGTTGTAACTAAAATACAATTTAATTTTCAGTTTAAAGTTGACAGATAATAAAATACATTTTATTATAAATATAAGTTTGATATATAAAGATAACGAAGAGGGTTAAAATGGAAGGAGAATTCAACAGATGTTAAACGATAATTTTGTAACATTTGAAATTGGAAAAGCAAAGCATATCGCACTCGTTGCCCATGATGGCAAGAAAAAAGAACTGATCGAATGGTGCGACAAGAATAAGGAAATCTTAAAAGGTCATTTCTTATGCGGTACAGGTACAACCGCACGTCTGATTGCAGAGAAGACCGGGCTTCCGGTAAAGGGATATAACAGCGGCCCGCTTGGAGGAGATCAGCAGGTCGGAGCGAAGATCGTAGAAGGACAGATCGACTTTATGATCTTCCTGTGGGATCCGTTAGAGGCACAGCCGCACGATCCGGATGTAAGAGCATTGTCCCGTATTGCCGTTCTTTACGATATCCCTACAGCTAACAATCTTGCAACAGCAGATTTCATGCTGAAGTCTGAATTTATGAATTCTACATATGAAAGAAAGGTAGAGAACTTTAACAAGACCATTCAGGACAGAGTGGAGAAGATGAAATAGAAGCTATAGAGCAGCTGCGCATTCCGTAAAAAAAAGGAATCGCAGCTGTTTTTTGGCTTTTTTATATTTCTGCAAAATAAGATTGACATACGGTATCATCTGTGCTATTCTAACACTACAAACTTTAACGCTTTAAAGCGCAACACTTTAAAGCGGATTAGCAAAGCAACAAGTAAAAAGAAATGAGGAAAGTAGAGGAGAAAGGTTATGGCGATGAAATTATTGATGCTGGTGATATTTTTTGCAATTATGGTATCGGTTGGCATCTATGCAAGAAAGCATGCGACAAGTGTAGACGGTTATGTGTTAGGGGGAAGATCGGTAGGCCCGTGGCTTACGGCATTTGCGTATGGTACGTCATACTTCTCTGCGGTTGTATTTGTAGGATATGCAGGTCAGTTCGGATGGAAATACGGTCTTGCGTCGACATGGATCGGAATCGGAAATGCGATCATCGGAAGTCTGCTGGCATGGGTGGTACTTGGAAGACATACCAAGGTAATGACACAGCATCTGAATTCCAAGACGATGCCGGATTTCTTCGGTGAGAGATATGGAAGTAAGGCTCTGAAGATTACGGCTTCAGCGATCGTATTCATATTTCTGGTGCCGTATACAGCTTCTGTATACAATGGGTTGTCAAGATTGTTTGGAATGGCATTTAACATTCCTTATAAATATTGTGTAATCGGAATGGCAGTATTTACAGGAATCTATGTTATCCTCGGTGGATACATGGCTACGGCAATCAATGATTTTATTCAGGGAATCATTATGCTGGGCGGCATTGTTGCAGTCATCCTGGCAGTATTAAATGGTCAGGGCGGATTTATTCAGGCAATTAAGACCATGGCAGAGATTCCAAGTGATGTGCCGGTGACAATGGGACAGCCGGGAGCATTTACTTCATTCTTCGGGCCGGATCCGTTGAATCTTCTTGGAGTGGTCATCCTGACTTCTCTTGGAACATGGGGACTTCCGCAGATGGTTGGAAAGTTCTATGCGATCAAAGATGAGAAATCCATCAATACGGGAACGGTGATCTCTACATTATTTGCGATCGTGATCTCTGGAGGATGCTACTTCCTCGGAGGATTCGGAAGACTGTTTGATGCACCGGAACTGCACGATGAGGCGGGCAATATGATCTTTGACGGAATCATCCCGCATATGTTGTCAACACTTCCGGATATCCTGATCGGTATTGTAGTAGTATTGGTATTATCGGCTTCCATGTCAACACTGGCTTCGCTGGTACTGACATCCAGCTCGACGCTGACACTGGATTTCTTAAAAGATAATGTAATGAAAGATATGAGCGAGAAGAAACAGGTACGTACGATGCAGGTGATGGTTGTGTTCTTTATTGTATTATCGGTAGTGATCGCAATGGATCCGCCTACATTCATCGCACAGCTGATGGGAATCTCCTGGGGAGCACTTGCCGGAGCGTTCCTGGCACCATTCATGTATGGTCTCTACTGGAAAGGCGTGACAAGAGCTGCTGTATGGGCCAGCTTTGCGGCAGGTGTCGGGATTACGGTTCTGAATCTGTTCTTCCACTTTATTGCATCACCGATCAATGCAGGAGCAGTTGCAATGGTAGCAGGACTGATCGTAGTACCGGTAGTGAGTGTGCTTACACCAAAGCTTAAGAAGGACAGAGTGGATGAGATCTTTGCCTGCTATGATGAAAAGGTTACGATCACCAAGAAACGTTCGTTGGAACAGAATTAGTGGAAATAATCTGAAAAATCAAATGTGTTAAAAAACATCAAGGGAAGTGATTAAAATTATCACTTCCTTTTTGTGTGGGGATATGTTAGGATATAAAAGTATTAAAAATGAACAACAAAGTTGATGAATATTATTGTTGATTTGGCAGCGATGATTTGATTTGAAATATGAGGCAAAAGGAGTGGAGCTTGAATTATGAAGAATTATCAGAAATATGAGAAAAGTTATTTTATGCCGCCGGAGGTTACATATGACTGGGCGAAAAAAGATGCGGTAGAACAGCCTCCGAAGTGGTGCAGCGTAGACTTAAGAGATGGTAACCAGGCGTTGATCGAGCCGATGAGTCTGGATGAAAAGCTGGAGTTTTTCCAGATGTTGGTAGATATTGGATTTAAGGAGATCGAGGTTGGATTTCCGGCTGCTTCCGAGACAGAATATCAGTTTATGAGAACCCTGATCGAAAAAGACATGATTCCGAATGATGTAACGGTCCAGGTACTGACACAGGCAAGAGAGCATATCATCAAGAGAACATTTGAAGCTGTAAAGGGAGCACCTCATGCAGTGATTCATTTATACAATTCTACCTCTGTTGCACAGAGAGAGCAGGTATTCAGAAAAGATAAAGAACAGGTAAAACAGCTTGCGATCGACGGGGCAAAATTACTTCTGAAGCTTGCAAGTGAGACAGACGGTAACTTTACATTCGAATACAGCCCGGAGAGTTTCCACGGAACAGAAGTGGACTATGCCGTAGAAGTTTGTAACGCTGTTTTGGATGTATGGCAGCCGACAGCTGATAATAAAGCGATCATCAATATTCCTACAACTGTAGAAAACGCAATGCCGCATACATTTGCTTGCCAGTTAGAGTATGTACATAAGCATCTGAAACACAGAGAGAATGTAGTACTTTCCCTGCATCCGCATAATGACAGAGGATGCGGTGTGGCGACAGCGGAGCTTGGTATCCTTGCAGGTGCCGACCGTATCGAAGGTACACTGTTCGGAAACGGAGAACGTACCGGTAACGTTGACATTATTACACTTGGCATGAATATGTATTCCCAGGGTGTAGATCCGGGACTTGATTTCTCGAATATGAAAAAGATCCGTGAGACTTATGAACGCCTGACAAGAATGCATGTATACGACCGTCAGCCATATTCCGGAGATCTGGTGTTTACGGCATTTTCGGGATCTCATCAGGATGCGATCGCAAAAGGTATGGCATGGAGAGATGAGAAGAAATGTGACAAATGGACGGTTCCATATCTGCCGATCGATCCGAAGGATGTCGGAAGAGAATACGATTCAGACGTTATCCGTATCAACAGCCAGTCCGGTAAGGGCGGCGTAAATTACATCTTAATGCACAGCCACGGAATCAATCTTCCAAAGGCAATGCGTGAAGAAGTAGGATATATGGTAAAAGATGTATCGGATAAAGCACACAAGGAGCTGACACCGGATTGGGTATACCAGATCTTCTCAGATCATTATATTAACACAAAATCCATCTTCCACATCGATGAGTGCCATTTTAAACAGGTAGATGGAATCACTGCGGAAGTGACGATCAATCATGCAGGAGAGAGCAAAGTGATCACTTCGAATGGAAACGGACGTCTGGATGCAGTAAGCAATGCGATCAAGCAGTATTTTAACATCAGCTATGAATTATCCTTCTATGAGGAGCATTCGCTTACAAAGGGGTCTTCTTCTAAGGCTGTGGCTTATGTGGGAATTATCTGCAACGGAAAGACATTCTGGGGTGTAGGAATCGATCCGGATATCATCAGAGCTTCCATTGAAGCCTTGATCGTTGCGGTAAATAAGATTGAAGAACTTGGGAGTGCTAATGCATGTACGGATGCAAGAATGATCGAGATCATGAATTATGTACAGGCGAATTATATTGACATTACATTAGATGACCTGGCAGAAAACTTCTTCCTGTCCAAACCTTATCTGTCAAAATACATTAAGGAAAAATCCGGAATGACATTTGGGGATCTGGTGAAGAAGATCCGCATGAAGAAAGCGAAAGCACTGCTCAAGAGCAGCAATATGACGGTTGAGAATATTGCAATGTCGGTAGGATATCAGAATGTGGAACATTTTAACAGACTGTTCAAGAAAGCTTATGATATGACTCCGATGCAGTTTAGAAATCAGAAATAGAATAAGTAATGAAAAGTTGTGAGGGATGTGCCGGAAGGTGCATCCCTTTTAAAAGTGATTAAACGGAAAAATAAAAATATACATATAAAAAGATAGGAATCGAGATGGATTTCATGTATAATAAATAATAGACTTTACAGAAAACATGATTGGGAGGAAGAGATAGAAATGTTAAAGTACATATTGATGATCCTTGGCGGTGTGATTTTTATCGCAGGATACTACTTCATGCAGCAGAATGAAGGCAGGGGGAAGACGATGATGTTCTATTCGTTGTTTACTTATGCCGGACTGACACTGGTGATCCTTTCCGGGGCAAGAGTTCTGGATCCTTTCTTTGAAGGACTCGGAAAGAACGGGGAGATGATCCAGCTGGCAGTAGAAGTTGCCTGCTTTGTAATTGGTGCGGAATTACTTCTGAAGCCTGCATTCGAAGACCAGAAAGAGATCGGGACAAAGAAGAATATTACACCACGTGGATCCGGAGATTCATTCAGTGCGAAGACAAATAAGAAAGAAAGCACGAAGAAGACGAAGAAAAATAATAATCAGATTAAAAGAAGTTACAGTACAGGGAATAAAAAGTATCGTAAAAAATAAAAGAATATGATAGATTGAGCCGGAGGTGACAACAAAAAAGCCGGAAAACCCGTCCCCATAAAAATAAGACTTGCATAAGCAAGTCTTATTTTTTATGTACGGTATTTAATTCACGAATTATTTACCTTCAACCATCTTGTCGAACTTCTTAGTAAATGCTAACATGATAACTCCGCAGGCAACGATGATGAGTGTAACAACACCATATGCTTTGACGAAGTCGAAGTTTCCGAGCCAGTTATAAAGTGGTCCGTAAGCTTTACCAGAGAAGAAGATGATCAGTGGCCATACACCAAGCATTGTTCCAAGAAGTTTCTTTGGAGCATATTTGCTGATGAAAGCATTTCCAAGTGGTGAGAAGATAACCTCTCCAAGTGACATACATACAGATGCCAGGATGATTACCCAGATACCAACTGGATCTTTTGTGCCCTGTCCTGAAAGTGCAGCGGCAAGAACCATAGATCCTGTACAAAGACCAAGGATGATAATTCCGATAGCAGTCTTTGTGAACATTCCCCAGTCACCCTGTGGACGCTGTCTCATCTTAGCCCAGATACCTGCGAAGATAGGGCAAAGAATGATACAAAGAAGTCCGTTCATTGAGTCGAACCAGGCAGTAGGCATCTCGAAGGAACCGATGTTCCAGTTAGCCCATCCAGATCCTCCCTGAGATACTGGACCGAATTCATAGTAAACAGGCATGTAAGCCATGTACCAGATCAGCCAGAAGATACCAGAGAATACGGTTACGATCAGAATTGCGATAACACGGTTTCTCTCAAGCTTCGTAAGTGGTGCATTGTCCTTTTCTTTGTCTGCTTTTTCAACATTCTCAGAACGGTTATCAACAAGGAATGGTTTCTTTCCGGCATCGCCGAAAGATTTCATTCCAACGAACCACCATACACAGTCGATAAACAGGAAGATTCCGCAAATAAGGAACATTGTACGGTATCCAGCGTTTGTACCAACCAGTGAAAGGAATGTAGTACCACAGAATGATCCGATGTTAACGAACATGTACTGTAAATTGAATACAGTATCAAGTTCATCTTGGTCAGCTAATGGGAAGAGACGTCCGTTGATACCGGATACGTTTCCTTTGAAGAAACCAGTACCGATAGAAACGAGGATAATCATTACCCACATCATTGCGATACCATTGGCTTCTGTTGCTCTCCAAGCACACAGATAACCAAGACCCATAAGGATCTCACCAACAGGAACAAGGATACGAGGACTAATCCAACGGTCAGCGATATATCCACCGATGATAGGTGTGATATAAGTAAATGCTACCAGGTTAGAACTCATTGCAGCACCAACAGATTTGTCAAGTCCAAGACCACCGTGAGCCGCTGTGGCTACGATAAAGATCGACAGCCCCCATTTAGCTGCATAGTATGCAAGTCTTTCAAATGAGTAGGTCAGACAGCACACATAGAAACCAAATGGTAATTTCTTTTTAGTGTTCTCCATGAGATTCACCCTCCAATATAAAATTTTTCTTTGGTTTTAACAATACGAGGAAAAACCTCTCATGTATAAAACTCTCAACGCAGTTAATCTTATCACAAACTAGACTAAAGTACAACTAATTGTTTAAGAAAAAGTTAAGGTTTTTTATATTTTGTTAGGAATATATATGTTGAAATGTAATAAAACGACCATGTATAGCCGGATAATGTAAGCAAAAATATATAAATGATAATAGAAATCAAAAATAAACAGAACCGGTTATAGAGAAACTCCATAGAGAGAACGCGTAGAAGAGTTTATAGATAATTTACAAATAATTATAAAGGATGTTCTTGAATAATCAACTATATAAGGATATAATAAGACACATATTTTGTAAAGGGGAAAATGATATGGCAAATTATTACCGTGTGGCTTATAAGGAGTCAAAGAACACGCTGAAACAGATCTGTGAACTTTTCCGTGTGGACAGCAGTGATATTACGATTAAGTTTATAGTGACGGTGATGGGACCGCTTGTGTTCTATTTTATGTGTAAATATGGAAACCCGGGAGGCGGTACGCCGGGAGGAATGACTTTTTTTGTCATAAAGTTTATTGTAGTCTGGGCACTGGCATTTGTTGCGGCAGTGATACTGAACAGAACGATCTGGAGAAAGGTGTTATCGACAACGGCAGTCGGAGATGCGGAAGAGCAGTTTGACAGACGATGCAGATTGAACGGTGGACCAGTGAGTTCCGAAATCCACTTTTTTGATGATCACTTTGACAGTGTAACTGCGAAAAAGACAAGATCATTTTCGTACAAAGATGTTACCAAGATCCTGGAGACGAAAGAGGCATTCGGTGTAGTTGTGAAGGCAGATCCCGAGACGGTCGGATCGGCGAGAGCGATGATCGGATTTCCAAAGACTGCACTAGAAGAAAACAATACGGACGAACTGGCAGAATTTCTTTTGGAAAGATGCAGGAATATGAAGAGAAAAAAAGTGAAGAAGTTTTAGAATGGAACACTGCAGATGAAAAGGCTATGTGCGTACGGAACAAAGTACGGGGACACATAGCTTTTTATATTTATGCAGGATTTATGCGGGTCGTCAAGTATTTAACAAAAAACAACACAAAGTATTGCGTTAAAGTAGCAAAAACAGTATAATATAATTGGAAAAAATTTGGTTTTACTTTTCAATACAGAAAAAGCAAAAAACCCAATTTGAAATAATGAAAATGGAGGGCTAGACTATGGGCAACATGGCAGCAGGTAATGCAGCAGGTAACAGAATTGACAGTTTACTTGATGCAGGCAGTTTTGTTGAGATCGGTGGAGCAGTAACAGCAAGAACGACTGATTTTAACATGCAGGAAAAAGAAACTCCGGCAGACGGTGTGATCACCGGATATGGAGTGATCGATGGAAATCTGGTATACGTATACAGCCAGGACGCCACTGTTTTAAATGGCGCGATCGGCGAGATGCATGCAAAGAAGATTTCTAATATCTATGATATGGCAATGAAGATGGGAGCACCGGTCATCGGACTGGTTGACTGTGCCGGATTCAGACTTCAGGAAGCAACAGATGCATTAGAAGCATTTGGAAAGCTTTATCAGAAGCAGTCAATGGCTTCCGGAGTGATCCCTCAGATCACAGCAATCTTCGGAACATGCGGCGGTGGACTTTCTATCGTACCGGCTCTGACAGATTTTACATTTATGGAAGCAAAGAACGGTAAATTATTTACCAATACTCCGAATGCAATTCCTGGAAATGACATTTCCAAATGTGATACATCTTCTGCGGCATTCCAGAGCGAGACAACAGGTCTTGTGGACGGAACAGGGTCAGAAGAAGATATCCTTGCAGACATCCGTTCTCTTGTATGTATGTTACCGTGTAACAATGAAGAGGATTCTTCTTATGAAGAATGTAACGATGATCTGAACCGTGTATGTGCAGACCTTGCGAATGCAAAAGAAGACACAGCGATCGCTCTTACAATGATTTCTGATGACAACATCTTCTGCGAAGTGAAGAAAGCATATGCAAAAGATATGGTGACTGGATTCATCAAACTGAATGGTATGACTGTTGGTGCAGTTGCTAACCGTTCGAAAATATATAATGAAGAAGCTGAAGTGGAGGCTGAATTTGACGGCTCACTTTCTGCTGACGGAGCTGAAAAGGCTGCAGAATTCGTACAGTTCTGTGACGCATTCAACATCCCTGTACTGACTCTTACGAATGTAAGCGGATTTACAGCAAGCAAATACGATGAGAAACGTATCGCAAAATCAGCAGCAAAACTTACTTATGCATTTGCAGATGCAACAGTACCGAAGGTAAATGTTGTGATCGGTAAAGCATTCGGAAGCGCTTATGTGACAATGAACAGCAAGGCAGTCGGAGCAGATATGGTATATGCATGGCCGGATGCAGAGATCGGAATGATGGATGCAAACCAGGCAGCTAAGATCATGTATGCGGACGCTGATGCAGCAACCATCAGAGAGAAAGCAGCAGAATACAAGAATCTGCAGTCAAGCCCATTATCAGCAGCGAAAAGAGGATATGTGGATACGATCATCGAAGCAGCAGATACAAGAAAATATGTGATCGGCGCATTTGAGATGTTATTCACAAAAAGAGAGGATCGTCCGGCAAAGAAACACGGTACGGTTTAGAGAGGTGAGGCAAAGTGAAGAAAAAAATAAGCGTATTACTTTGTGTGCTTGTCGCAATGCTCTGCTTTACCGCTTGCGGAAGTAAGAAAGAAAATCTTCAGTATGATAAATCAACGATCACACAGGCAACAGATTTTCTGATCGAGTATTGCAACAGTGCAGATGCAGATACTATCGAACAGTGGAACAAGATGACAGATTTCCAGATCGAGTCTCAGCTGAACCAGGCAGGTGTTCCATTTACAAAAGATAGTTTCCTTGCAGCTCTGGATGCATGGCAGCAGGGAACAAAAGAGTGTGGGGAATATGTAAGCCACGGTGATTACAAATTCGAACCATCCTCTGATGAACTGAAAGTAACGACCAGTGCAAAATTCAAAGACCGTGATGCAGACATTACATTTGTTTTTGATGAGGACCTTTATCTGGACAGTACAACGATTGATGCACATTACAGCATCGGTGAGATCATGGAAAAAGCAGGACTGAATACAATCCTTGGAATGGGTACCGTATTCGTAATCCTGATCTTTATCTCAATTCTGATCTCCCTGTTCAAATACATTCCTGCACTTGAAGAAAAATTCAAGAACAAAGGAAAAGCAGAAAGCACACAGGAAGCAGCTCCGGCTCCGGCAGCAGTTGCAGCACCTGTAGTAGAAGAAGCATCGAATGATGATGAACTGGCAGCAGTTATTTCCGCAGCGATCGCTGCTTATGAAGCAGAAGCCGGTGGAAGCACAGACGGCTTCGTAGTAAGAAGCATCAAGCGTCGTCCATCAAATAAGTGGCACGCATAATTAATTAGGAGGATGAATTCAATGAAAAATTATACAATCACAGTGAATGGCAATGTATATGATGTAACAGTAGAAGAAAACGGAACAGGTGCAGCACCGGTTGTAAGACCTGCAGCAGCACCGAAGGCAGCTCCTGCGGCAGCACCAGCAGCACCGAAGGCAGCACCTGCAGGTGGAGCAGGATCCATCGAAGTAAAAGCCGGAGCAGCCGGAAAAGTATTCAAGATCGAAGCAAATGTAGGTCAGGCTGTAAAGAAAGGTGATGCAGTTGTCATCATCGAGGCTATGAAGATGGAGATTCCAGTTGTAGCACCGGAAGACGGAACCGTTGCAAGCATTGATGTAGCAGTAGGCGATGCAATTGATTCAGGCGCTGTTCTTGCTACATTGAACTAACATCATTTTTATGGTGTTTATCTAACACGACTGGAGGTTAAAAAATGGAATATATAACGACAACATTAGGAAACCTCGTGCATCAGACGGCGTTTTTCAGTCTTACATGGGGCAATGTAGTCATGATCGCGGTTGCATGTTTTTTCCTTTATCTTGCAATCAAGCATGGATTCGAGCCTCTGCTTCTTGTTCCAATCGCATTCGGTATGTTACTGGTTAACATTTACCCGGATATCATGCTTCATGCAGAAGATGCGGCGAACGGAACAGGCGGACTGCTTTACTACTTTTATAAACTGGATGAGTGGTCAATCCTGCCTTCCCTGATTTTCATGGGTGTAGGAGCGATGACAGACTTCGGACCGCTGATCGCTAACCCTAAGAGCTTCCTTCTTGGTGCTTCTGCCCAGTTCGGTATCTTCGCAGCATACCTTGGAGCGATGGCTATGGGATTCTCTGACAAAGCGGCAGCAGCGATCTCGATCATTGGTGGAGCTGACGGACCTACCTCGATCTTCCTTGCTGGTAAGTTACAGCAGACAGCTTTGCTTGGACCGATTGCGGTAGCGGCATATTCTTATATGTCACTGGTGCCAATCATCCAGCCACCGATCATGAAGCTTCTGACAACAGAAAAAGAACGTAAGATTAAGATGGAACAGTTAAGACCTGTTTCTAAGCTTGAGAAGATCTTATTCCCGGTCATCGTTACGATCGTTGTGTGCGTGATCCTTCCTACAACAGCACCACTGGTTGGTATGTTAATGCTTGGTAACCTGTTCCGTGAGTCCGGAGTTGTAAGACAGCTGACAGAGACAGCTTCCAATGCACTGATGTACATTGTAGTTATCCTGCTTGGAACATCCGTAGGAGCAACAACAAGTGCCGAGGCATTCCTTAATATGGATACGCTCAAGATCGTATTTCTTGGTCTGATCGCATTTGCATTCGGTACAGCAGCAGGTGTACTGTTCGGTAAACTGATGTGTGTTGCAACACATGGTAAGGTTAATCCGCTGATTGGTTCTGCTGGTGTATCTGCAGTTCCAATGGCAGCCAGAGTATCACAGAAGGTCGGAGCTGAAGCAGACCCGACAAACTTCCTTCTGATGCATGCTATGGGACCAAACGTTGCGGGTGTTATCGGTACAGCCGTAGCTGCCGGAACATTCATGGCAATCTTTGGCGTAGGAATTTAAGCGATATATAATTAGGAGGAAAGAAAATGGCAGATATAGTAAAAAAACCTGTAGAGATTACAGAAACGATCCTGCGTGATGCGCATCAGTCTCTGATCGCAACTCGTATGACAACAGAGCAGATGCTCCCGATCGTTGATAAAATGGACAAGGTTGGGTATCATTCCGTAGAGTGCTGGGGTGGAGCTACATTCGATGCATCTCTTCGTTTCTTAAAAGAAGATCCATGGGAAAGACTTCGTAAATTCCGTGATGGATTCAAGAATACAAAACTTCAGATGTTGTTCCGTGGACAGAACATCTTAGGATATCGTCCATATGCAGATGATGTGGTAGAATATTTCGTACAGAAATCTGCTGCCAACGGAATCGACATCATCCGTATCTTTGACTGCTTAAATGATCTTCGTAACCTGAAGACAGCAGTTAAGGCTGCAAACAAAGAAAAAGTAGAAGCTCAGATCGCATTATCTTACACTTTAGGTGATGCTTATACACTGGATTACTGGGTAGACATTGCCAAGAAGATTGAAGAGATGGGTGCAAACTCTATCTGTATCAAAGATATGGCTGGTCTTCTGACACCGTATAAGGCAACAGAGCTGATCGGAGCAATGAAAGAAGCTGTAGATCTTCCAATCCAGCTTCATACACACTACACATCAGGTGTTGCTTCTATGACTTACATGAAAGCAGTAGAGGCCGGTGTGGATGTGATCGATACAGCAATGTCACCATTCGCACTTGGAACATCTCAGCCTGCAACAGAAGTTATGGTTGAGACATTCAAGGGAACACCTTATGATACAGGATTAGACCAGAAACTTCTGGCAGAGATCGCTGACTACTTCCGTCCGATCCGTGACGAGGCTCTTGACAGCGGACTCTTAAATCCAAAGAACCTTGGTGTTAACATCAAGACTCTTCTGTATCAGGTACCAGGCGGAATGCTTTCGAACCTGACATCTCAGTTAAAAGAGCAGGGTGCGGAAGACAAGTTCTACGATGTACTTGAGGAAGTGCCAAGAGTACGTAAAGACCTTGGAGAACCACCGCTTGTAACACCTTCCTCACAGATTGTTGGTACACAGGCTGTATTCAATGTATTGATGGGCGAACGTTACAAAGTAGCAACAAAAGAGACAAAAGACCTCTTAAGCGGAAAATACGGACAGACAGTAAAACCTATGAATCCGGACGTGATCAAGAAAGTACTTGGCGATGATCCTGAGATCATCACATGCCGTCCGGCAGATTTGATTCCGGATGAATTAGACACACTCCGCAAAGAATGCGAACAGTGGATCCAGCAGGATGAAGATGTACTGTCTTACGCACTGTTCCCACAGGTTGCTGTAGACTTCTTCAAGTATAGAGAAGCACAGCAGACAAAGGTGGATGCGACAGTAGCGGATACGGAAAACGGTAGTTATCCTGTATAGGTTTTCGAGAGGACGTCAAGTGTAGAAGTTCCTGATTCAATGCGACTTCGGGTGCTTGCAAGGCGTAAGCGAAAAAAAGACGATAAGATAAGAACCGAATACATTCGGACGGAAAATCCTGATGATTTTCCGCCTCAGGTATTCTTTTGGGATGTGCTTGTAGCACATCCCAAATCTTATTTTATCGTCTTTTTTTCACCAACTCCTTGCAAAGCACCCTGCGGATGCATTGAACCAGGAACTTCTACACTTGACTGTTCGTGAAAATATACGAGGATAGCGGGGAGTGTGGCTTTTCGGGAAGTAGTGGAAAAAGCGAGATGAAAGACGTTTTCCGGCGGAGCCCCAATAGCTTGGTGGTAACAGTAAATTCACTTCCGGTTGTCGGAGTGTATGGCTGAGGGAGATGTGGAGGTTTGGGTGGATGGGCATCCGTTGGCGGGAGTAGAAGATGTTAAAAGAAAGTTTGGGCAAAATAAGGATTCGCTCTGTGCTACAGGCACAGAGCGAAAGAATACCTGAGGTGAGAAATCATCAGATTTCTCGCCGAATGTATTCGGTGCCTGGTTTTACCCAAGCTTTCTTTGTTACATCTTCTTCCCGTCAATAAGCGCCCATCCACCCAAACCTCCACATCTCCCGTCCCCACACACCCTGACACCGACATCCGATTGACTATTCCCCCACAAAGCTATATAATAAAACCATTGTTTGAAAAAGAGGTACATCGCATGAGCGTAAAAAATGAACTGCTGAAGATGATCGATGAAAGATATCAGAAATTCAGCAAAGGACAGAAAAAACTGGCGGATTTTATCCGTGAGGATTATGATAAAGCGGCTTTTTTGACGGCTGCGAAGATGGGGGAAGAGGTTGGTGTCAGTGAATCGACAGTTGTGAGATTTGCAACCGCCCTTGGATATGACGGATATCCGGAGTTCCAGAAAGCTTTGGGAGAACTGGTGCGGATGAAGCTGAATTCCATCCAGCGTATGGAAGTGACGTATGGGCGGATCAGCCAGGGGGAGATCCTTGCTTCGGTTCTGCATTCGGATATTGAGAAGATCAAGCTTACGATGGAAGCAATTGACCATGAGGCATTTGAAATGGCGGTAGATACGATCTTAAAAGCAAAACGGATCTATGTGATCGGAATCAGAAGCTGCTCGCCGCTCGCAAGCTTCTTAAGCTTTTATCTGAATCTGATCTGCGAGAATGTAACGGCTGTCAATACGAACAGTTCCAGCGAGATTTTTGAACAACTGATCCGTGTCAGTGAAGATGATGTGGTGATAGGGATCAGTTTTCCGAGATATTCCATGCGTACTTTGAAAGCACTGGAATTTGCAAGCAATCGGAAAGCTACGGTGATCACACTGACAGACAGTGTACATTCTCCGATGACGTTGTATTCTTCCTGCAACCTGATCGCAAGAAGCGATATGGCATCCATTGTAGATTCACTGGTGGCACCTTTGAGTGTGATCAATGCACTGGTCGTAGCGCTCTGTATGAAGAAGCAGAAAGAGGTTATTACAACGCTTGAGACACTGGAACAGATCTGGGATGAATATCAGGTGTACAGTAAGGATGAACTGAATATGGTGGGGGATCGAGTTGAACTTTCCGGAAATGAAAATGGAAAACCAGAGAAGGATAATGGAAGATGAGTAAAGTAGTTATCGTTGGAGGAGGAGCGGCAGGAATGTTCGCTTCTATCGCAGCAGCCGAATGCGGACATCAGGTTGTGCTATATGAGAAGAATGAAAAGCTTGGAAAAAAATTGTATATTACAGGAAAAGGAAGATGCAATATAACCAATGCCTGCGATATGGAAGGATTATTTGAGGCAGTCAGAACAAATGCAAAGTTCTTATACAGCAGTTTTTACGGATACACGAATCAGCAGGTGATCGATTTCTTTGAGCGGATCAATGTGCCGGTGAAGATTGAACGTGGAGACCGTGTATTTCCGGTGTCGGATCGTTCTTCGGATGTCATCCGTGGTCTGGAACGGGAGATGGACCGTCTGGGCGTGGAAGTGCATCTGCGCACGGCAGTAAAAAAAATAGTGGAAAAAGACGGACATTTTGAAAAAGTAATACTGGGAGACCAGACGCAGGTTTGTGCAGATGCATGTATCGTGGCAACGGGCGGATTGTCTTATCAGTCAACCGGATCCACCGGTGATGGCTTCCGCTTTGCAGAAAGCCTCGGTCATACCGTGACGGAATGTATGCCGGCGCTGGTACCGATGGAATGCAAAGAGGACTGGGTGCCCGAACTGCAGGGACTTTCTCTTCGGAATGTTAATGTGACGATCTGTGACGGAAAGAAAAAGCTGTACGACGATTTCGGAGAAATGTTATTTACGCATTATGGTGTGAGCGGACCGCTGATCTTAAGTGCGAGCAGTTATGTCGGAAAGAAACTGAAAGCAAAAGAACTGACGCTTAAGATTGATCTGAAACCGGCACTTTCAGAGGAACAGCTGAATCACAGGGTGCTCCGTGAATTCGAGGAGAATCAGAACCGTCAGTTTAAGAATGCGGTACACAAGCTGTTCCCGTCAAAACTGATTCCGGTTATGATCGAATTGAGCGGGATCGATCCGGAGAAGAAAGTCAATGTGATCACAAAAGAAGAACGTCTGGGATTCGTCAGACTGATCAAGAATCTTGAGTGTACGCTTACAGGTCTGAGAGATTACAATGAAGCAATCATCACAAAAGGTGGAATCAAGATCAAAGAAGTCGATCCGGGAACGATGGAATCAAGACTTGTGAAAGGATTGCATTTTGCCGGAGAGGTTCTGGATCTGGATGCAGTGACGGGTGGATTTAACCTTCAGATCGCCTGGTCTACAGCGTATGCGGCGGGAACCGGAATAGAAAGCGCAGATGAATAAAATAGAAAATAAAAACAGAGGAGAGATACCATGGGATATAATGTGGCGATAGACGGACCGGCAGGTGCCGGAAAAAGCACGATTGCGAAGCTTGTAGCAAAGGAAAAAGGATACATTTACGTAGATACAGGAGCCATGTACAGAGGTCTTGCGATTCATTTTCTGGATAAAGGGATCCAGCCGCAAGAGACAGAGAAAGTGATCGAAGCATGCAAGGATGCGGAAGTGACGATCGCATATGAAGATGCCGTACAGCATGTATACCTGAACGGAAAGGATATTTCATCACGTCTGAGAAATGAAGAGGTGGGAAATATGGCATCTGTAACCTCCGCAATTCCGGAAGTGCGTAAGAAACTGCTGGAATTGCAGCAGAATCTTGCAAAGACACAGAATGTGATCATGGACGGAAGAGACATCGGAACCTGTGTTCTTCCACATGCGGATGTGAAAGTATATCTGACGGCAAGCGTTGAGACGCGAGCTAAGAGACGTTACCAGGAACTGCAGGAAAAAGGAGAAGACTGTAATCTGGAAGAGATCGCACATGACATTGAAGAGCGTGACCGCAGAGATATGACGCGTGAGATCGCACCGCTGAAGCAGGCGGAGGATGCGGTTCTTGTAGACAGCTCGGACATGACGATCGCCGAAGTGGTGAAAACGATCGTAGATCTGTGCAGATAGATAAAGTTGGCAGAGAAAGGAATTGCATGATATGAATGTCGAACTTGCAAAGACAGCAGGATTCTGCTTCGGAGTGAAGCGTGCGGTAGATACCGTATATCAACAGATAGAACAATACCGGGGAGAGAAGATATTTACCTACGGACCGATCATCCATAATGAAGAAGTGATCAAGGATCTGAGAAGCCACGGTGTAGAAGTCCTGAATGATGAAGAAGAACTGAAAACGGCAGATGCGGATGTGGTAGTGATACGGTCCCATGGTGTGGCGAAATATATCTACGATATCCTGGAAGAACGTGGAATCACCTGTGTGGATGCAACGTGTCCTTTCGTGAAGAAGATTCATAAGATCGTTGCAGAAAAAAGCGCAGAGGGGTCATACATTGTGATTGTCGGAAACGGTGAGCATCCGGAGGTGCAGGGAATCCGCGGCTGGGCAGGAGAACAGGTGACGGTGGTGCAGACACAGGAAGATGCAGAACGATTTGAATTGCCGGATAAAGATCAGAAAGTATGTATCGTGGCCCAGACGACATTTAACTACAATAAATTCAAAGAATTAGTTGAAATTATTTCGAAAAAGAGGTATGATATAGTTGTTTTAAATACGATTTGCAATGCGACGAAAGAAAGGCAGACTGAAGCCCGTCAAATTGCAGCGAGAGTAGATGCTATGGTTGTGATAGGTGATAAACGTAGTTCGAATACTCAGAAGCTATTTGAAATCTGCAAAGAGGAATGTTTGAATACGTACTATATACAGACACTTGACGATTTGGATATTAATCAATTAAGGTCCGTGGAATCAGTAGGTATTACAGCAGGGGCATCCACGCCCAATAAAATAATTGAGGAGGTTCAAAATAATGTCAGAATTAACTTTTGAACAAATGTTAGAAGAGTCTTTTAAGACAATAAGAAATGGAGAGGTTGTAGATGGTACAGTCATCGACGTTAAACCTGATGAAATCATCTTGAATATAGGCTACAAAGCAGACGGTATCATTACAAGAAACGAATATACTAACGAGGCAAATGTTGATCTTACAACAGTTGTATCTGTTGGTGATCAGATGAGCGCAAAAGTCCTGAAGGTAAATGACGGAGAAGGACAGGTTCTGCTGACATACAAGAGACTTGCAGCAGAAAAAGGAAATGAAAGATTAAAAGAAGCATTCGAGAATCATGAAGTATTAAAAGCTCCTGTAACTCAGATTCTTGGCGGTGGATTAAGCGTAGTAGTTGACGAAGCAAGAGTATTCATTCCTGCAAGCCTTGTTTCTGACACATATGAAAAAGACCTGAGCAAATATCAGGGACAGGAGATCGAGTTCGTGATCAGCGAGTTCAATCCTAGAAGAAACCGCGTGATCGGTGACAGAAGACAGCTTCTTGTTGCTGAACGTGCTGAAAAACAGAAAGAACTGTTTGCAAAGATCAGCGTAGGAGACAGAATGGAAGGAACTGTAAAGAACGTTACAGATTTCGGAGCATTCATCGATCTTGGAGGAGTAGATGGTCTTCTTCATATCTCCGAAATGTCTTGGGGACGTGTTGAGAATCCTAAGAAAGTATTCCAGGTAGGAGATAAAGTGGAAGTGATGATCAAAGATATCCATGATACAAAGATCGCACTCAGCCTGAAATTCCCGGAGACAAATCCATGGGCAAATGCAGCAGAGGATTATGCAGTAGGAACAGTGATCACAGGAAAAGTTGCAAGAATGACAGACTTCGGAGCATTCGTTGAATTAGCTCCTGGAGTAGATGCATTACTTCATGTTTCACAGATTTCAAGAGCTCATGTTGACAAACCGTCAGACGTACTTTCAGTAGGACAGGAGATCACAGCTCAGGTCGTAGACCTGAACGAAGCTGAGAAGAAGATCAGCCTGAGCATGAAAGCATTAGAGCAGCCAGAAGAAGCTTCTGAAGAGACAGACGCTGAATAATATTGTGACAGATATACAAGGATAGAGGTGATTTCCTCTATCCTTTCTGAAGCTAAAGATAACAATGAGCCGAGATAAGTAAAAAGGCTCAATGATGTACTATCTTGGGAAACCTGCCTATGGCAGGTTTTCTGTGTGTATATGCATTTGTTAAAAATGCGACAAGATGTTCATGAAAATATACAATGGAATTAGTCACTTTCTATAGAAAATTGTCTATTTTTCCTGTATATTATATAAAGAGTAAATAGGAAGGAAGGAAAAAAGGATGGCATTGTTAACATTTAAGGGTGGAATCCACCCGGATGACGGCAAGAGCCTGGCTAAAGATAAGGCAATTGTCGAAGTAAAACCTAAGGGCGATCTGGTGTATCCTGTATCACAGCATATCGGTGCTCCGGCAAATCCTGTGGTAGCTGTTGGCGATCATGTTTTAAAAGGCCAGATGATAGCAGAAGCAGGAGGATTTGTGTCTGCTCCGATCTATGCATCTGTATCCGGAACAGTAAAGGCTATTGCACCGCATCTGAACCCGACAGGTGGAAGAGTGAACAGTATCGTGATCGAGAATGATGGCGAGTACAAAGAAGTGGAATATCCGGAAGTGACTCCGTTAGAAGATATGAGCAAAGAAGACATTCTGAATGCGATTGGAACAGCGGGAGTTGTAGGTATGGGTGGTGCAGGTTTCCCTACCAGAGTAAAGCTTTCACCGAAGGAACCGGAAAAGATTGATTATATCATTGCAAACTGTGCAGAGTGTGAGCCATATATCACCGCTGACTACAGAACAATGATCGAGACTCCGGAAAAGCTGGTCGGAGGAATGAAGATCATTCTCCGTCTGTTCGACAACGCAAAAGGAATCTTTGGCGTAGAGGACAACAAACCGGATTGTATCGAAAAATTAAAAGAACTGACGAAAGATGAACCACGTATCGAGGTGATGGCTCTGAAGACCAAGTATCCTCAGGGTGGTGAGCGTCAGCTTATCTATGCAACAACAGGACGTGCGATCAATTCTGCAATGCTTCCGGCAGATGCAGGATGCGTTGTGGATAACGTGGCTACAATGGTAAGTGTTTACCAGGCAGTGGTAGAAGGAAAGCCTTCTATGGAGCGTGTAGTGACAGTCAGTGGTGATGCGGTTGCAGAACCAGGTAACTTCAGAGTTCCGTTTGGTATTAATCAGCAGGAACTGGTAGAAGCAGCAGGAGGATTTAAGACAGAGCCTGAGAAACTCATCTCCGGTGGTCCGATGATGGGATTCTCCATGTTCTCATTAGATGTACCTGTAACAAAGACATCTTCATCAATTCTTGGATTTACCAAAGATGAAGTGGCTAAGATGGAACCGTCTGCATGTATCAACTGCGGACGCTGTGTAGAAGCCTGTCCAAGCCGCCTGATTCCATCGAGACTGGCGGATTATGCAGAACATCATGACGAAGAGAAGTTTACAAAACATGAAGGACTCGAATGTATGGAATGTGGTTCGTGCAGTTTCGTATGTCCGGCAAAACGGCCGCTGAAACAGGCGATCGGATCTATGAGAAAGATTGCTTTAGCGAACCGTAGAAAGAAAAAATAAAACAAGAAAGAAGAAGAGGTGAACAAAAGTGAGTGAGAACAATTTGAAAATGTCATCTTCACCACATATTCGTTCCAAAGCGACTACCAGTAATATTATGATGCTGGTGGCCATCGCACTTTTGCCGGCATCTGCATTTGGTGTATGGAACTTTGGACTGCCGGCATTCGGAATGCTGGTTACAACAACGGTTGTAGCAGTATTGACGGAATACATATACGAAAAATTAATGCACAAGAAGATTACGATCAATGACTGGAGTGCAGCAGTAACAGGACTGTTACTCGGACTGAATATGCCTCCTACAGCTCCGTGGTGGATGGGAGCAATCGGTAGTGTATTTGCTATTCTGATCGTAAAACAGTTATTCGGAGGTCTGGGACAGAACTTTATGAACCCGGCTCTCGGCGCAAGATGCTTCCTTCTGCTTTCATTTACAAGCCAGATGACAAGCTTTGTATATGACGGTGTGACAGGGGCTACACCACTTGCACAGTTAAAAGCAGGTAATACAGTGAATACGATGGATATGCTGATCGGTAGAATTCCTGGAACAATCGGTGAGACATCCGTGATCGCAATCGTGATCGGAGCAATCTTCCTGATCCTTATGGGAGTAATTGATCTCAGAATTCCTGGAACATACATTGTTACATTTGTGATCTTTGTCGGAATCTTCGGACATATTGCAAATCCGGATGTCGGGTTCTTTGATCCACAGTACATCACAGCACATCTCTGCGGAGGCGGACTGATGCTTGGTGCATGGTTCATGGCAACCGATTATGTAACATCTCCGATCACACCGAAAGGACAGTTTGTATACGGTATTATCCTTGGTGTGTTAACAGGTCTGTTCCGTCTGTTTGGCGGTTCCGCAGAAGGAGTTTCTTATGCGATCATCATCAGTAACCTTCTGGTGCCATTGATCGAGAGAGTTACTCTTCCAAAACCATTTGGTAAAGGAGGAGAAAAATAATGAATAAGATTGTTAAGAATACACTGATCCTTACACTGATTACTGTAATTGCAGGAGTCCTTCTTGGTGCGGTATATGAAGTTACCAAGACTCCGATCGCACAGTCACAGGAGACAGCCAAAAAAGAAGCATGGCAGGCAGTATTTTCAGATGTAAAACTGGATGATTTCAAAGCAGAAGATGTAGATCAGAAGGCTGCAGACAAAGCTGTAAAAGATATGGGTGTCAATGCAACGATCGACGAAGTCTGTACAGCAGGTGATGCAGGATATGTCATCACAACAACAGACAAAGACGGATTCGGCGGCAATATCCAGATTACAGTTGGTATTAAGAAAGACGGTACGATCAACGGTGTATCTATTCTTTCTATCAGCGAGACAGCAGGTCTTGGTATGAAAGCTACAGAGCCTTCATTCTATAACCAGTATGTAAATAAACAGGCTGATAAATTCGTGGTTTCCAAAGACGGTGGAGACGGAGAACAGATCGATGCCTTAAGTGGTGCAACCATTACTTCAAGAGCAGTAACAGGAGCTGTCAATGCAGCACTCGGATATTATCAGAATGCATTTAAATAAACAGGAGGTAGTTAGTCATGAATAAATGTACTGAAAGAGTATATAACGGTCTGATCAAAGAAAATCCTACCTTCGTTCTGATGTTAGGAATGTGTCCGACCCTGGCGGTAACAACATCCGCTATTAACGGTTTAGGTATGGGACTGTCCACAACAGTCGTACTTGTACTGTCGAATATGTTGATCTCTATGTTACGTAAGGTGATTCCGGATTCAGTCAGAATGCCGGCATTCATCGTAGTCGTAGCATCTTTCGTAACAATTGTACAGTTCCTTTTAGAGGGATTCGTTCCAAGTCTGTATGATTCACTTGGACTTTACATCCCGCTGATCGTTGTTAACTGTATTATCCTTGGACGTGCAGAAAGTTATGCATCCAAGAACCCGGTACTTCCATCTATCTTTGATGGTATTGGTATGGGACTTGGATTTACATTTGGTCTGACCTGTATCGCGATCGTGCGTGAGTTTATCGGAACCGGAGCAATCTTCGGTGTTCAGATTCTTCCGCTTGCAGATGCAGCAGCAGGAAAAGGCGGATATGTACCAGTAACAATCTTCATCCTGCCGGCAGGAGCATTCCTTGTTCTTGCATTCCTGGTTGCAGGTATGAACAGACTGAAGAGACACGCAGCACAGAAAGGCAAGAAGATTGCCGAGCCACAGGGATGCGGCACAGACTGTGCATCATGCGGCGGATGCGGAAGCAAAGTATTCCCGACAGGGAATGAAGAGTAGGAGGAGTACATAGTATGAAAGAGTTATTGATTATTGCAATTGGTTCAGCTATCGTAAATAACGTTGTACTCAGCCAGTTCCTTGGAATCTGTCCGTTCCTTGGTGTTTCGAAGAAGGTTGAGACTGCAACCGGTATGGGTGGAGCAGTTGTATTCGTTATCACATTATCATCATTCTTTACGGGACTGATCTATAAATTCATCCTGGTTCCGCTGGGATTTGAATATCTGCAGACAATCGTATTCATTCTGTTTATCGCAGCTTTGGTACAGTTTGTAGAAATGTTCCTGAAGAAGAGTATGCCATCCCTTTACAATGCACTTGGTGTGTATCTTCCACTGATCACAACAAACTGTGCGGTTCTTGGTGTGGCACTTACAAATGTTCAGAAAGAATATTCTATCTTAGAAGGTGTTGTCAATGGTATTGGTACATCTGTCGGATTCCTGATCGCGATCGTGATCATGGCCGGTATCCGTGAGAAGATGGAATACAATGATATTTCAGAGTCCTTCCAGGGAACTCCGATCGTACTGATTACAGCTTGTCTGATGGCGATCGCGTTCTGTGGATTCTCAGGATTAATTTAGGAGGAGGCAGACAATGAGTGTTACAGGTATTATTCTTGCGGCAGTTATCGTAGGAGGCACCGGATTATTCATTGGTGTATTCCTCGGCGTTGCCGGTAAGAAATTTGCGGTAGAGGTAGATGAAAGAGAAGAAGCCATCCTGGGCGTTCTTCCTGGAAATAACTGCGGTGGCTGTGGTTATGCCGGATGTTCCGGACTTGCAGCAGCAATCGTAAAAGGAGAAGCTGAAGTCGGCGGATGTCCGGTCGGAGGCGCTCCGGTAGCAGCAAAAGTCGGAGAGATCATGGGAGTTGCTGCAGGTGCACAGGTACACGAAGTTGCATTTGTAAAATGTGGCGGAGACTGTGAGAAAGCAAAACAGGAATATGAATATCACGGACTGAGCGACTGTACTATGGTCAACATGATGCAGGACGGCGGACCGAAAGCCTGTTCTTATGGATGTCTTGGAGACGGAAGCTGTGTTCAGGCATGTCCGTTCGATGCGATCCACATTGTAAACGGTGTGGCAGTTGTAGATAAAGAAGCATGTAAAGCATGTGGAAAATGTGTAGCTGTATGTCCAAAACACCTGATCGAGATCGTGCCATATGATCAGAAGCATCTGGTAAAATGTAATTCACAGGACAAAGGTAAAGCAGTTATGCAGGCATGTACAGCCGGATGTATCGGATGTAAAATGTGTGAGAAAGCATGTAAGTTTGAAGCTGTTACAGTGGAAAATAACATTGCGCACATCGACTACGAGAAATGTAAAGACTGTGGTGCCTGTGCAGTAAAATGTCCGAAGAAAGTTATCTCATAACAGGATGAAAAAGATATTGAAAGACGGATTTGTATTATTAAAAAATGATATAAAGAAGGCAAAATGGGCGGTTATATTTATAATCGCCTATTTTGTATTTGGAAGTCAATTTCTGCCGGGTATCTGCCCTATGGTCTGGATCACGGGATTTCCCTGTCCGGCATGCGGACTTACAAGAGCAGGAATCCGGCTTTTGCATCTGGACTTCAAAGGAGCATGGAAGATGCACCCGTTTATCTATGCATTTGCAGCAGGTGTGGTGATATTTGCATGGAAGCGCTATATCTGTAAGAAGCCGATTGGAAAATGGTTTAAGACAGGCTGTGTCGTGTGTGTGGTTCTTATGGTGATTTACTACGTGTGGCGTATGTATCGGTATTTTCCGGACCAGCCGCCAATGAGTTATTACCACTATAATCTGCTTCGACTGCTCATGGATGTTGCGTTCGGAGCCCTGAAATGATAAGATAGACGCAAAAATAAGTAAGGCAAAGGAGAATGACAGATGGATGAAGAAAATAAGCAGGTAACCGCTGACGAGGTCTACAGTTACGGTGAATCAACAGAAGAATCGGCAGGAGAGCCGGAAGAGAAGGCGGAACCAGAGCCGGAAGCAACCGGATCAGAGGATTCACAGGATAATAAATTCGTATATCAGGACAATCAATACGATTACAGCCAGCAGTACAGCCAGAACAGAAATGAGCAGTCAGACAACTCTCCAATGGATTTAAAAGACTGGATACTGACATTGATCGTATTACTGATCCCGTGTGTTGGAATAGTCATGTATTTCGTATGGGCATTCGAAAGTAACGGTAATATTAACCGGAGAAACTTCTGCAGAGCACAGCTGATCATATTCGCAGTATTACTGGGAATTTATCTGGTGTTGTTTATGCTGTTCGGCGTGGTTGCATTTAGCCGGGTGGTGGGCTATTAAATTTGTTCGGGATTTAATTTATTAACGTAGTTGGCCTCTCGATCCTTGAAGAAAACAGTATAA
>OGXF01000528.1_pt1 | contig 34765 bp, 33 predicted proteins | sample 1576191 | NCBI WGS metagenome assembly OGXF01 (sample SAMEA3541545, study PRJEB24748) | human gut metagenome | biome: human gut; feature: human-associated habitat; material: faeces | place: China | collected 2012
CTGCTTTCCGCGTCCGCTTCGCCATAAAGAAGTCTTTTGCTTTACAAGCGTATCATTCCAACAACTACAAATTTATCCCGGCCAATCCGAAAATCTTCCATTCACAATCGCATGCATCATCCTGTCCTTTGCCCCAGGTGTCTCCCTGTTAATCTGCTCCATAAGCTGCCTGGCATATTCTCTTTTTGTCGATCCGTCTACCGGGCATGCATTTTTCACAATCTGGATTCCCTGTTCCACTACAAAATTGGCAACTCCTTTTTCCGGAACATACATCATCGGACGAATCACCGTTACTCCGGCTTCAGGCAGAACCGTCATCGGTGGAAATGCATAAAATCTTCCCTCATAGATCAGAGACATGAGAGCGGTCTCTATAAAATCATCTTTATTATGTGCATAGGCTATTTTATTGATTCCAAGCTCAGCTAACCGTTTATACATGGCACCTTTTCTCAGCTTCGCACACAGAGAGCAGGGTCTTATCTCCGGATTTTCCTGAAAGACAATCTCGGCAATCTTTGTGTCCACCTGCTCATATGGGATTTTCAGACTGTCGCAGAAATCTGAAACACCGGTAAAATCCATTCCCTCAAATCCCACATTGCATGTAATCGCAGATAATTCAAAGTTTTTCGGATAAAATCTCTGCAACTGCCTCATCGCATAAAGTAATGTCAGAGAATCCTTTCCTCCTGAGACTCCCACAGCAACTCTGTCTCCGTCTTCCAGCATATGATACTCCTCAATGGCCTGACGAATCAGACTTAATAATTTTTGTTGCTTCACTGCGTATCACCTCAACAATTCTCTTTTCAAAAACCTTCCTTCCGCCTGTGCATCCTCATTTCTCTTCTCTTTTCCGCTGCTTCCCATTCTGCTTTTTCTTCTTCTGACTTGATAGTGAGCCTTGGTATTCTGCATGGTTTATCCTTCTCATCCAGTCCTACCATTGTAAAATAAGCTCGATTAATTGGATAACGCATTCCGTCTGAAAGATGCTCCACATAAGTATCCACCCGCACTTCCATAGAAGAATTTCCGACATAGGTTGCTTTTCCAATGATGACAACCATTTCTCCCTGATATGCACCATGAATGAATCTGAGGTTGTCAACAGAAGCCGTAATGACATTTCCTCTGATATGGCGTTTTGCTACAAGTCCCGCAACTTCGTCCAGCCACTGCATCAGTTGTCCTCCGAACAATCTGCCTGCTGCATTCATATGGTTCGGGCGTACCATATGGACTGTCTCTACCCGCGAATCCGATACGGTTCTTTCTATTTCCCGTTCCATTTCATGTTCTTTTTTTATTTTATTTTCTATTTCTTGTTCCTTTTTTATTTCTTTTTTCATTTCATTCATTTTCGTTCACCTCATAATTTCTGACAGCTTTTATCATATCATTCTTTTCTCTGCTTGTCATGTGATTGTTCCGGTTCCCTTCGGGCAAAATACTCATTACTGCTGACAGTGCCTGGGCCAGACAATATAGCTCAGAAAAATCTGCATTGTACTCTGTACTTTTCTGGTATTTTTTATTAAAATAAGTACGTCTGAAAATATTAATTTTCTGATACAAACATTCTTATGAATCACTGAGGATTTTACCATGAATAATTTTAAAATGACTCTTCAATATGACGGAACCCGTTACCTCGGATGGACAAAAAATGAAAAATCAGTAAAAACTGTCAGTTATAAACTGGAGCAGGTTCTTACGCGACTGCTCGGACAGCCTGTAATACTTCATGCGGCCGTCAGAACCGAACCGGGTGTACACGCTTCCTGTCAGGTCTGTTCTTTTGAAGCAGATTTACCATTTTCACCGGAAGTACTGAAAAAGCAGATGAACCAGTATCTTCCCATGGATATCAAAGTACTTTCTCTTTTACCGGTTTCCGGACGTTTCCGTGCGGATCTCGGAATCCGTGCTTATACTTACGAATACAATGTCTGCACTGCTTCGGTTTATGATGTATTCCATTCCAGATATCAGGCTCATTTTTTTCCTGCTCCTGACCTTGCTTTGATGAAGCAGGCTGCTTCCTGTCTGATCGGGAAGCATGATTTTCAATCTTTTTCCCCTGTACGGAAAAAGAAAGGGACAAAAAAAGAACTGCTTTATCTTGATTTTATACAGAATAAAGAACAGCTTTCCTTTCGCCTTACGGCAAATGCGTTCCTTCCTTCCATGCCACAGCTCATTGTCGGCACATTACTGGAAATCGGTCAGGGAAAGCGTTCCCCTGACTGTATTCTTTCTATTTTTGAAGGAAATGAAACTCCCGGAAATTTCTGTCCTTCTGATGGATTATTTCTGACAGAAATCCAATATTGAAAATATGGAATATTTTCCCCGATGCCAAAAAATCCCGCTCCATCAGGAACGGGATTTTTTATGGCTTATTTCTTCTCTCTTACTCTGTTCTTCTCTCTTACTCTGCCTGCTTTTACTGTACTGTCGCAATATCGATCAGTGTCAGCTTCTTAATATCTGTATTTTCCAGACTGGTGATCAGTGCATGAGCTGTATCGATAGCAGTCAGGACATTCACTCCTGTCTCGATCGCATTTCTGCGGATCACGAATCCATCTTTGGAATGTTCTGCTCCCTGTGCCGGAATATCGATAACCAGATCGATCTTATGTCCAAGGATCAGATCCAGAAGATTCGGTGACTCCTGCTCGATCTTGCGAACCGGAGTTGCTTTCACTCCCGCTTCATTTAAGGCACGTGCAGTTCCGCTTGTAGCGAAGATATGGTATCCGATCTTTTCAAATCTTCTTCCGATCTCTACTGCATCTGCATGATCCTCATCACGAACTGTCATGATCATATTCTTGAATTTTGGAAGTTTGATTCCTGCTCCAAGGAATGCTTTATAAAGAGCTTCATCAAATGTCTTTGCAATACCCAGACACTCTCCTGTGGACTTCATCTCAGGTCCAAGGCTGATATCTGCACCGCGGATCTTCTCAAAGGAGAATACCGGCATCTTGACTGCTACATAATCTGCCTCCGGCTGAAGTCCCGGTGTATAACCAAGTTCTTTGATCTTCTTTCCGATGATCACCTGCGTAGCAAGCGGTACAATCGGGATTCCTGTTACCTTACTGATATACGGAACAGTACGGCTGGAACGCGGATTTACCTCAATTACATATACATCCTCTTCGCCGCATACAATAAACTGGATATTGATCATTCCGATTACATGCAGTGACTTTGCAAGTCTTCTTGTATATTCTGCGATCTTTGCCTTTGCACCGTCCGTCAGGCTCTGTGCCGGATATACCGAAATACTGTCTCCTGAATGGATACCTGCACGCTCGATATGCTCCATGATTCCCGGAATCAGGATATCATCTCCGTCGCATACTGCATCGACCTCGATCTCTTTTCCTTGAAGATATTTATCAACAAGGATCGGATGATCCTGTGCGATCCGGTTGATAATGCCGATAAACTCATCAATATCATTATCATTGATGGCAATCTGCATTCCCTGTCCTCCAAGTACATAGGAAGGACGAACCAGAACCGGATATCCAAGTCTGTTGGCAACCTCTTTTGCTTCCTCAGCCGTAAATACAGTACCACCTGTCGGACGTGGGATCTGACACTCCTCAAGAATCTCATCAAAGAGTTCTCGGTCTTCTGCTTTATCTACATTTTCTGCGGATGTTCCAAGGATCGGAACTCCCATCTTCATCAGTGCTTCTGTCAGCTTGATCGCTGTCTGTCCACCGAACTGGACAACTGCTCCATCCGGCTTCTCAATATCAACGATACTCTCTACATCTTCCGGTGTCAGCGGCTCAAAATACAGCTTATCAGCAATATCAAAGTCTGTACTTACTGTCTCCGGGTTATTATTTACAATGATCGTTTCATATCCTTCTTTTGCAAATGCCCATGTACAATGTACAGAACAGAAGTCAAACTCGATTCCCTGTCCGATACGGATCGGACCTGATCCAAGGACAAGAACTTTCTTCTTCGCATCTGTCTTTTCAACTTCATTCTCACTACCATAAACGGAATAGTAGTATGGAGTCTCTGCCGCGAACTCCGCCGCACAGGTATCTACGATCTTATATGCTGCCACGATACCATTTTCATGACGCATATCATGGATCTCTTGCTCTGTCTTTCCTGTCAGTTCAGCGATCACATTGTCAGGGAACTCAATTCTCTTAGCTTCTTTCAGAAGTTCCGGTGTGAGTTCCTGGGTCTTCAGTGCTGTCTCCATCTCTGTGATGATCGCAAATTTATCAATGAACCACTTGTCAACCTTTGTAATGTTGTGGATCACATCATAATCCACACCTCTTCTGCAGGCCTCCGCAATTCTCCACATACGCATATCATCAACGATCTCCAGTTGCTCCAGGAGTTCGTCATCTGTCAGACCGGTGAAATCATAGGACATCAGACTGTCTACATGTTGCTCCAGTGAACGGATTGCTTTCATCAAAGCTCCTTCAAAGTTATTGCAGATACTCATAACCTCTCCGGTTGCTTTCATCTGAGTCGTAAGAGTTCTCTTTGCACTGATAAACTTATCAAATGGAAGACGCGGAATCTTTACAACTACATAATCAAGCATTGGCTCGAAACTTGCGTAGGTCTTCTTTGTGATTGCATTCTGGATCTCATCCAGATTATATCCAAGAGCGATCTTTGCCGCAACTTTGGCGATCGGGTATCCTGTTGCCTTAGAAGCAAGTGCGGAAGAACGGCTTACACGAGGATTTACCTCGATAACGCAATATTCAAATGTCTCCGGATGAAGAGCATACTGTACGTTACATCCACCTGTAATATTCAGTTCACTAATGATATTCAGTGCGGAGGTACGAAGCATCTGATACTCTTTATCTCCCAGCGTCTGCGATGGAGCTACTACGATACTGTCTCCTGTATGGACACCCACCGGATCAATATTTTCCATATTACATACTGTAATGCAGTTTCCATTTCCGTCACGCATTACCTCATACTCGATCTCTTTCCATCCTGCAATACAGCGTTCTACAAGGACCTGACCTACACGGGAAAGACGAAGTCCGTTCTCAAGGATCTCTACCAACTGATGAGGATCATGGGCAATACCACCGCCACTTCCGCCAAGTGTATAAGCCGGACGGAGAACAACCGGATATCCGATCTCATTTGCAAATGCAAGACCATCTTCCACATTTTCAACAACCAGTGAAGCGGCAACCGGTTCACCGATCTTTTCCATCGTTGCTTTAAACTCAAGACGATCCTCCGCTTTCTTGATCGTCTCAGAAGTTGTTCCGATCAGACGAACCCCATTTTCCTTCAGGAATCCAGCCTCCTCAAGCTCCATGGCAAGGTTCAGTCCTGCCTGTCCTCCCAGAGTAGGAAGTACGCTGTCCGGTTTTTCTTTCTTGATCAACTGCTCAACCACTTCTACTGTCAGAGGTTCAATATATACTCTGTCTGCAATATCCTTATCCGTCATGATCGTAGCCGGATTAGAGTTCAGCAGAACAACTTCGATTCCTTCTTCTTTCAGAGAACGGCACGCCTGGGTTCCTGCATAGTCAAACTCCGCTGCCTGCCCGATGACGATCGGACCCGAACCAATCACTAATACTTTCTTAATACTATTATCTCTTGGCATTATTTCGTCCCTCCCATCATCTCAATGAATCTGTCGAACAGGTATCCTGAATCCTGCGGTCCCGGACAAGCTTCCGGATGGAACTGCACCGTAAAGATATTCTTTCCTACATATGCAAGTCCCTCATTCGTTCCATCATTTACATTCTTAAATGCCGGAACTGCAATCTTTGGATCTACATTCTCATCATCTACTACATAACCATGGTTCTGGGATGAAATATAGACACGTCCGGTCTGAAGATCTTTCACCGGATGATTTCCTCCACGGTGTCCGTATTTCAGCTTATGCGTTGTCGCACCGGTAGCCAGAGCCATTAACTGATGACCCAGACAAATAGCAAAAATCGGGATATCTGTATTGTATAATTTTCTGATTTCCTCAATAATTGATGTGCAGTCTGCCGGATCTCCAGGTCCATTAGAAAGCATGATGCCGTCCGGATTAGAAGAAATAATTTCTTCTGCCGGTGTATGTGCCGGATAAACCGTCACTTCGCATCCACGCCTGTTCAAAGATTTTGCAATATTATTCTTTGCTCCAAGATCAAGAAGTGCAACTTTCTTTCCATTTCCTTCCAATACATATTTTTCGGCACATGTCACCTTTGATACGACATCACCGACCGTATATGCCTTTAACTTCGGTAAGATCTCATCAAGATTATAATTCTCATTCGTCGTGATCATACCGTTCATAGTTCCTTTTTCTCTCAGGATTTTTGTCAGAGCACGTGTATCCACCCCTGCAATTCCCGGAATATCCTGTTCTTTAAGGAAATCCTGAATTGTGCCTTCGCATCTGAAATTGCTCGGCATACGGGACAGTTCTCTCACAATATAGCCGTCAGGCCATGCCTTCCTAGACTCCATGTCCGGTGTGATACCATAGTTACCAATCAGCGGATATGTCATGACAACAGCCTGTCCTGCATAAGAAGGGTCCGTCAACACCTCCAGATAACCTGTCATTGAGGTATTAAATACGATCTCACTGATCATATCCTTCGTCGAACCAATGCTTGTTCCTGTAAACACAGTACCGTCTTCCAAAATAAGAAACGCTTTCATCTGTTCACCCTTTCCCTTCGTAAAATTTATCTTTGCATAGGGAGAATCTGCCACCTGCAGTTTCTCTTACATACTTTGACATAGTAAAGGCACTCTTGGAGTCTTTCGTTCCAGAGCGCCCACTTTCTCAAATTGTAAAAATTATACTACACTTGAGACCATATTTCAACATTATTTTTAATGTATAATTATAAAGATGTTGGGGGCAAAAGCCCCCAACAATGATGCCAACGGATTGTTTCGTGCTACGCACTCCCACAATCCTACCCGCTATTCGCATATCATGGTGCTTACGCCCCACTTTTATGCTCATATCGGGGCGGGTCTCAAGGTCATTCTACCACCAGTGTGCAAGCACACGTGGTTTCAGACCTTTTGACCCTGACATCTTATAAATTTCAGTTTCCGGTGTATTCGAAATACTGCCAATCGACTGTTATTCTGTAATGCTCCGTATATTCTGAATAGCTGTACCGTACCCGGCTGAAGCCATAATATTGTGCCAGCCCCTGGGATGCCTGTGGGAGAAGATTATTGATGATATCCTCTCTCGCCTGTGCATATACATCCGGATTTGAAAATTCACAGGTGAAAGAATCTTCTTTTTTCTGATAACTTTCTTTCATCTTTTCCATTAATGTAGCTGCATCATAACTTTCATAATACATATTGTTCAGTTTAAAATAATTCAGATTGTCTGAATCACAGACCGGATAATCAGTCACCGCTTTTATCGTATGGTTGCGGTACATCTTTTCATCTGAAGTACATAAGTAATCATAATTAATATTATTTCCCGCATTCGTTTCCGGATTTTCTGTCTGGTCATAAATCGGATCTCCCCATGTCGTGTCTATCTGATAATACTTTCCATTGCACTTGACGATATTCCATGCATGGGCTTCATTATTTTCTCCAGCCGTTCCCTCAACATATAAACATTGAATTCCAAGCTTTTCAAGAAGAAGCTGCGTAGAACGTGCATAACCTGCACAGACAGAACGCTTTCCCACCAATGCACTATATACATTCTGGTTATCCGCAGCATTTTTATCATAATCAACCGTATTGACAAGATATTCAAAAACTGCTTTTATTTTGGTATAATCATCTGCATCTTTGTCTATTCCACTCAGGCACTGCCCAACAGCTTCATCAACCTGGTTTTGTCGTACATCTCTTTCCGCTTTGGTACATGTATACCCCGGTGAAATTTCTGTCCTGTTCTCACTTAGATACTTACTTCCACTCCAGCTCCGATCGCACCAGAAAAGAGTCGGCATATCATACATAATATATTCAAATACCTTTTGCAATTTCGTATCATCTGCCGTACTTACATGAATCACCGTCTCCATATCTTCCAGACCTTTAAGTATTTCTTTATAATACTTCTGTTCTTCTGCACTCAGTTTCTGATAATAATACTTTTGTGCCAGCTCTTCGGTCATATCCTGATCTGGATCTGCATTTTTCTTTTCATCCGTACTTTTTTTCTGCTTCTTCTGCTCTTCAAGCTTTTTCTTTTCCGCTTCCTTTTTCTTTTCTTCCTTTTTTCTATAATCCGCAATCTGCCCCATCGGATTTTTTTCTTCCGAAGGTCCCGCAGCAAGATTCATACCTACGCATCCTATCCCCAACAGAAAAAGGATCACACAAGCAAGAATCATTCCTTTGGGAAACAGTCCCTTTTCTTCTCGTCCCTGACCGCTCATCTTTCTCTCCATCTCTTTAGTATCAGCTTCTATCTATCCCAGATATCTGCTTTAAACCAACTCCGCAATCCTCGACACACCTACATAAATCTCTGAGATCTTATACCAGGTAGAATAATCAACTGCTCCTGTCACCGGAAGCCCGAATACTGACTGAAACTTCTCCACTGCCTGAACTGTTGCCGGTCCATAAATTCCATCAGCCTCTACCTTCGGGATCGCCGGATATGCCTCGGATATCACCCGGAGCTGTTCCTGCATCTGCCGTACTTTTTCTCCACTTGCTCCCTTCTCCAGCGTGTATCCCGGCCACGAAGACGGTATCCCTGAGATCTCCTGAGCTGTATTGATATACATATCATCACCGTAATAATAACGTAAGATTTCTATCGCTGTCAATCCCTGATCCCCCAGTGCTTTTGACCCCCACTGGGTCAACCAGTTCGGACAGCTTACTCTCCGCCCATCACAATACTGCGTCAGGATCGGCTGCCGTACATTGGGTCTTGAAAGATAATCTGCAAACAGTTCATCCACAATCACAGAAATCGAATCAAAAATATTTCTCTCAGGAATCCATTTATGGTCAAAGGCAGTGGAGGAAGTGATCGTGAAATCATATCCTTTATTTCTGTACCACTCCGTATAAACCCTGTTCAGAGTAAACGACATGATTGCCAGTACATTCGCCCGGATCGTATTTTCCGGCCAGGTCGCATAAATCTCACTGGATGCAACATTCTTGATATAATCTTTATATTTAACATAATAATTGGTCGCAGTTGAATCTCTTGGTGAACCGTCATGTACCACGATATACTCCGGCACAACCACACGGCTTAAAACAATCTCCCCTGTCTCCATCACCGGTTTGATCTCTGCCTCTGCGATCTTCGGTGGATAGTCTCCATATAACGTATGAGCGGGGATGACGAATACTTGATTCTCTTCCCCGCTCTGATCTGCTGGTTTCATCTGTATGTTCTGTATTGCCTTTACATTTGCAAGAATCTCCGTTCCTGCAATATTGACCGGTTCAAATCCCGGTGCTTTGATACTCAGCGTATATTCCGAATATGGCTGTCTGTCTTCTTCTATATCCAGACTCCACTCCTCCGGTGGTGCTGCAAGTTCGATTGTCTCCGTCTGTCCTGATGAATCTGTCTGTATCTTTTCCAGCGTACTTTCCGGTACTCCGGTATACGAAATAGAAATTTCCGCCCGTTCCACCGGAAATGCATTCACCGAGGAAGTAACATTGATCTGAAGCGTTCCTCTGTCAACTGCTTCTGTCTGCATGGCACGTAACTGGCTCATGATCTGCTCCATGAAATCTATCATCATCTCTATTATATAAACCGGCTTTTCATGATATTCCTGCTAATTTCATAATACCATTCACACCAGTTTCATATTGGTATTTACACGAATTTCATAAGCCACTTTACACCAGCTTCATAATATCATTAAACATCACCACAACCATCAGAACCATCAGAAGTGCAAACCCCGCAAAATGCACCATGCCTTCTTTATCCGGTGATACCCGCTTTCCACGAATTGCCTCAATGATCAGAAATACCAGTCTTCCTCCATCCAGTGCCGGTAGCGGCAGAAGATTCATCACACCGAGGTTTGCCGTGATCAGAATCCCGATATTCATCAGATTCAGGATGATCACTGATAACCCGGCCGGTGCTGCCTCCTGATAAACGCCGTCTACTGCACTGACGATTCCCACCGGACCTGACAGGTCTTTCATTCCGACTCTTCCCGTCACAAGCATCCGAAGACTGTCTACTGTATAATCGATCCAGTATTTGACGGTATAAGCACCATATTTCAGGGTTCCGAAAAATCCGGGACGCTCCATCTTACCTCCGGTCACTCCCAGAAGCGGTGCAGTATCTCCTTCTTTCTGTCTCGGCTCCAGCACTGCTGTATGCGTCTTTCCATCCCTCTTATATGTGATCTCAACTTCTTTTTCTTCTGAATGAGTCAGATTATATAAACTGATATCATTCCAGATATGCACAGAGCGACCACCGATCTTCGTGATCACATCGCCTTCTGAAAGTCCCTGTTCCTGGGCTGAATATCCATCTATCACTCCACCGACAACCGGTGTTCTGTATCCAACCCATGCGATCATAATCATACATAAGATCCATGCCAGGATCAGATTAAAAAGCGGCCCTGCAACAATGACTGACATTCTTGCCCAGACAGATTTACTGTTAAAGCTTCCTTCTGATATATCTTCCACATCATCCTCGCCCATCATGCACGCTCCGCCAAAAGGAAGCAGTTTCACGCTGAACTTTGTCTCACCAAACTGCTTTCCGAACAGCGTTGGTCCAAGTCCCAGTGAAAATTCATCCACACGGATTCCATTCGCTTTAGCAAGAAGGAAATGTCCCAGCTCGTGAATGATTATGATTGCACTGAACAGCAATATCGCTAAAATAATCCCCATATATTACCACCTGTTTTTAATAAATTCATATGTTGCCTGTTCCGTCTTTAGTATTTCTTCTACCGTAGGGAACGGAATATTTTTATGAGCTTCCATGCATGCCTGAATGATCTCTGGAATCTGCAGGTATTTAATCTTTCTGTCTAAGAACATGGCAACTGCCCGTTCATTTGCAGCATTCAAAACTGTCGGGAGAGAACCTCCTGTCCTTCCGGCTTCATAAGCCAGTTTCAGTCCGTAAAATGTCTCCATATCCGGTTTTTCAAATGTAATCTGACTTAAAGCAGCAAAATCCAGTCTGTCTCCCGGAAGAAATCTTCTCTCAGGATAATACAGTGCATACTGGATCGGGAGCTTCATATCCGGTGTGCCAAGCTGTGCGATCACCGCACCATCTTCGTATTCCACCATAGAATGAATGATACTCTGTGGCTGCACGACTACCTGGATCTGATCCACGTCCACTCCGAACAGCCACTTTGCCTCAATCACTTCCAGCCCTTTATTCACCATGGTGGAAGAATCGATCGTGATTTTTCGCCCCATTGCCCAGTTCGGATGCTTCAGGGCATCTTCTACCTGGATATTTTGAAGTTCTTCTCTCTTTCTCCCTCTGAACGGGCCACCTGATGCAGTCAGCAGGATCTTATGCAATGCTTTCTCCTGTCCTCCCTGCAGAGACTGGAAAATGGCACTATGCTCACTGTCCACCGGAAGAATGGAAACGCCCATTTCCTTTGCAAGCGGTATAATAATATGCCCTGCCGTAACTAAAGTTTCTTTATTCGCAAGTGCAATATCTTTTCCTGCCCGGATTGCCTCGATCGTCGGGAGGATTCCGATCATTCCAACAATCGCAGTGACAAGGATCTCCGCTTCAGGTTCTTCTGCCACCGCAAGCAATCCTTCCATTCCACAGAGTACTTTCACATCCAGATCCCGGATCTTTTCTTTCAGTTCCTTTGCCCGCTCCTCTTTCCACACTGCAACAACCCTCGGAGAGAACTCCCGGATCTGTTGTTCTAAAAGTTCTATATTATTTCCGGCAGCCAGTGCCGTTACTTTGATATCCTGATTTGTTCTGACAATTTCCAGTGTCTGCGTTCCAATTGAACCTGTAGAACCCAAAACTGCTATTTTTTTCATGTTCCGTTACACCTCATTTGCTTTTTCTATCCGCTCTCTAAAAAACTTTCCTACAGGAATAATGCAAGATAATAGATGATCGGTGCTGTAAAGATCACGCTGTCAAACCGGTCAAGGATTCCTCCATGTCCCGGGATCAGCTTTCCATAATCTTTGATATTATGGTATCGTTTGATCGCTGATGCTGCCAGATCTCCAATCTGGGAAATTGCTCCGCCTGCTGCTCCGATAATCGCATATCTGAGTACATCTTCTCCCGCATTTCCCCAGTAATTCACTGCCAGTGCATAGAGAGTCCCGATCAGTGCTGCTCCGACGATGCCTCCAATACCGCCTTCTACCGACTTTTTCGGACTTAAGACAGGAGCCATCTTATGCTTTCCGATCAGCATTCCCACACAGTAAGCACACGTATCGCATCCCCATGAGCATACAAAGACAAGCCATACTGTAAAAACACCTCCCGAAAGGATTCTCGTCTGATAAATATAGGAAAGCATCACTGCCACATAAAAGACCCCGAAAAAGCCTGCCAGGATCTGCTGTGTATTATACTTAGGATATGCAAATACAAGCACTGCCATCTGACAGATCAGATACCCCATAAAAAGCATCATAAACCAGTTCAGTGATTCTCCCGGAAGCTGTGGCTTAAAATACAGTAATGCATAATAACCGACTGCAAATATATATCCCAGGACTCCCGGAGCTTTCTTCTCAATTCCAAATACTTTATAAAACTCTGTCATTCCGATCAGGCTGATCAGAAGCAGAACCCCGAACAGAAGACTTCCGCCCGTAATCACCGTGATCAGTGCAATGATCACCAATAGTATTCCGCTTAATAACCTTGTCTTAAACATTATTTTCCCTCCTCAACGCCACCAAATCGTCTGTGCCGATGATTATATTCTTCGATTGCCTTTATCAGCTCTTCTTTCGTAAAAGCCGGCCACGGCACATCTGTAAAATAAAATTCCGAATAAGCGAGCTGCCAGAGCAGATAATTCGACAATCTCTGCTCCCCGCTTGTTCGGATCATCAAATCCGGATCCGGAATATCATGTGTATCCAGATAATCATTCACCGTCTGTTCTGTGATCAAATCAGGATCTATTTTCCCCTCTTTGCACTCCTTTGCAATTTTCTTAACAGCCCTGGTGATCTCATCCCTGCTTCCATAATTCAAAGCAATCGTAAAATTTAAGCCTTCGTTATTGACTGTGGCCTCTTCCAGTTCCTGAATGCGGCTTTTAATATCTTCATCCAACGGCTCAATATCCCCGATCACCCGGATTTTCATATCATTTTTTGCCGCAGTCTTCAGACAGGTCTTCATATAATTGCGAAGTAATGTCATCAATGCATCCACTTCGTTTTTCGGACGGCTCCAGTTCTCTGTAGAAAACGCATAGACTGTCAGATACTTGATTCCGAGTCGCCATGCTTCCTCACAGATCCGTTCCACATTTTTACTTCCCTGGGCATGACCGTAGTTTCTCGGCATTCCTTTGGATTTTGCCCAACGCCCGTTTCCGTCTAAAATGATCGCGATATGCTGTGGTACGTTCATATATTGCTCCTTTCTTCTTCACCTTATAAAAAATGGAGCCTAAATCATAAGCTCCACTGTTCGTACTGCTCTATAACCGATTAAACCGTCATGATCTCTTTTGATTTTGCCTCGACCATCTTGTCCACCTGTGCAATATACTTATCGGTGATCTTTTGAAGCTCATCTTCCAGATCCTTGATCTCATCTTCTGAAACTTCCGTTCCTTTCAGCTTCTTAAATGCCACATTTCCGTCACGACGGATATTGCGGACTGCAACCTTTGCTTCTTCTCCTTTTTTCTTTACCTCTTTTGCAAGCTCTTTTCTGCGATCCTCTGTCAGTTCAGGGAATACCAGACGGATAGAAGTTCCATCATTTGTCGGGTTGATTCCGATATCAGAGGTAAGGATTGCCTTCTCAATAGCTTTCAGCATGCTTTTTTCCCATGGCTGAATCTGGATCATACGTGCTTCCGGCACAGAGACATTTGCCACCTGCTGAATCGGAGTCGGTGAACCATAATAGTCTACGGCAATCTTATCTAATACATGAGGATTGGCACGTCCTGCACGGATCGTAGCAAGTTCGCCATCCAGATTATTGATCGTCTTTGTCATCTTTACGTCATATGCTGCAATTTTTTCATTCATATTGGGAAATCCTCCTAAACTGTTACTTTGGTTCCTGTAAATCTGCCCTGCATGGTATTCACGATACTGTTCTCTTCATTCAGTCCGAATACCAGCATCGGCATCTTATTTTCAAGACAGAGAATGGAAGCTGTCAGATCCACTGCCGCCAGCTTCTGATCGATCACATCCTGAATCGTGATCTCGTCATATTTCACTGCCGAAGGATTCGTCTTCGGATCACTGTCGTAAATACCGTCGATTGCCTTTGCAAGAAGCATTGCATCTGCCTCAATCTCGATCGCACGAAGTACTGCTCCTGTATCTGTAGAGAAATACGGATGTCCTGTTCCACCTGCAAAGAAGATCACTTTTCCCTCTTCCAGTGCTTCAGTTGCTGCATCTTTGGAGAACAGAGATGTGAAAGCACCACATACAAATGGTGTGAATACCTCTGTCTTCATTCCTACGTGACGGAAAATATCTGATACATAAATACAGTTCATCACGGTCGCAAGCATTCCGATCTGATCTGCTTTTGTACGGTCAATCGTCTCACTGGTTCTTCCTCTCCAGAAGTTACCTCCGCCGGTCACGATCGCTACCTGGATTCCCTCATCAACAAGCTGCTTTACCTGCTTTGCAACACCGATACACGTTGCCTCGTCAAATCCGGTCTTCTTTTCTCCTGCAAGAGCCTCTCCGCTTAACTTTAACAATACTCTTTTCATATCTGTATAGCTCCTTTATTCTGTATTATTACCTTAATTGGAAGTATAACATAACTTTCCACATTTGTCATTTCTTAAATAATCAGCATGGAAAAAAGCACAGTAATGATTCCACAGATCCCGATTGCCAGTCCGCTCATCGCACCTTCTACTTCCCCGATCTCGATCGCCTTGGACGTTCCCACCGCATGACTGCATGATCCGATCGCAAGTCCTGCTGCCACAGGATCTGATACATGGAAGAGCCGAATCAGGAACGGAGCAATAATACTTCCCAGGATTCCTGTAAAAATAACTGCAACGACCGTGATTGGTACAACTCCACCGCCCGGCTCTGAAATACTCACTGCGATCGGTGTCGTCACTGATTTGGGGAGCAGGGATACTGTCATGCTCTCATCCAGTCCGAACAGTCTGCACATCCCGTATACACTTCCCATGGATGCCGCCGATCCCGCCGTACATCCCACCAGGATCGGGAGCCAGTACTGCTTCAGGATATCCAGCTTTGTATAAATTGCAACTGCAAGGCATGCCGTTGCAGGAGCGAGGAACATATTGATCAATTCTCCTCCAACATTATAAGTATCATATGGAATATCAAACACAAGTAATACACCGACGATCAGTACGATTGCAACGATCAGCGGATTGCAGACCGGAGTCTTCAACTTATGATTTAGTTTTACCCCGATCCAGAATGCCACAATACTCAGTGCCACACCGAAATATGGAGATGCCATTAATTCTTTCATGCTTTTTTCCTCCTGTCTTTCCACTTTTTCATCAGACGTACTGTAAGCATGACACTGTAAGCTGTCACTGCAAATGTCACAACAGTCGAAATAATGCAGATAATAATCAGTTGAACTGCCGTGCTTTTCAGTTCATCGAAATAATTGATGATGCTTACTCCCGCAGGTACAAAAAAGAATGCCATATTACTCAGCAGAAAATCTGCTTTCTCCTGTACATGCTCGATCTTTAAAAATCCGGTCAGCAGACAGATCAGTAAAAGAACCATCCCGATCACGCTTGCCGGAAACGAAAATGGCAGATAATGCTCGATCACCAGGCTGATCCAGCAGACGCCAAAAATAACCCCGAACTGCTTCAAAATTTTCATTTTCCTTACCTTCTTCATATATAAAATGTTCCTGCTGCGGATCATTTTCCACAGACACTTCACCTAGGTTACCACTCCGGCAGAATGAAGTCAATAAACGGAACACTGAAATCTGTTCCTCTCTTTTCTACTTTTTTGTAAAATTTTCTAAATGACCCTCATAAAATGATTGACATTTTAGTGTCAATGATTTATGATACAAATGTTTTCACACTTTAAACAACTAAAATTTTACAGTGCGAATGTGATTGTACTTTGGGAGGACATAAAAATGATTATTGTATTAAAGCCAAATACTACAGAAAAAAATATAACCCGCGTTGAAAATCTTGTTAAGAACAGAGGTCTTGACACGCATCTTGTCCGCGGAACAGAAATGACGATCATCGGTTGTATCGGTGATACAACTCTGATCGACCCGAGACTTTTCGAGGTTGACGAATCCGTTGATAAAGTCATGCATGTCCAGGAACCTTACAAGCTTGCCAACAGAGCTTTTCATCCGGAAGATTCGATCATTGATGTTTCCGGTGTTCAGATCGGTGGTGACCACCTGGGACTGATCGCAGGTCCGTGTTCCGTTGAATCTTTTGAGCAAGTTCTTGAAATTGCACAGAAAGCCAAAGCATCCGGAGCCAATCTTCTGCGCGGCGGTGCATTCAAGCCCCGTACAAGCCCTTATTCTTTCCAGGGACTTGGTCTTGAGGGACTGGATATTCTCTGTGCAGTAAAAGAAGAAGTCGGTCTTCCGATCGTAACAGAGCTGATGTCTCCAAAATATCTGGATGTCTTCAATGAGAAAGTCGATCTGATCCAGATCGGAGCAAGAAATATGCAGAACTTCGATCTGTTAAAAGAATTAGGTCAGCTTGACCGCCCGATCCTTTTAAAGAGAGGTCTGAATGCGACCTATGAAGAATGGATCATGTCTGCTGAGTACATCATGGCATCCGGTAATGAAAATGTCATTCTGTGCGAGCGTGGAATCCGTACTTTCGAGACCTATACAAGAAATACATTAGATCTCCAGTGTATTCCTGTACTTCGTAAAAAGACTCATCTGCCGATCATTGTCGATCCAAGCCATGCCGGCGGAAAATGGTGGCTGGTAGAGCCAATGGCAAAAGCAGCGATCGCTGCCGGTGCTGACGGACTCATGATTGAGGTTCACAATAACCCGGAGGCTGCACTTTGCGACGGTGCTCAGTCACTGAAACCGGAAAAATACGATGCCCTTCTGAAGCAGGTCAGCCAGATCGCTACTGTAATCGGAAAATCACTGTAAGGAGTTTCATTAATGGAATTAACTGTAAATTTAGGACCGGATACTTATCCTATTTATATTGAAAACGGAATCCTGCCACAGACCGGAAGTTATATCCGTAAATTCTTCACTGGGAAGAAAATCATGATCATCTCAGATGATCATGTGTTTCCGCTTTATGGAAAGACTGTCCTAGATTCCCTGAAGGACTATGAATGCCATTCTCTTGTCCTTCCGCATGGTGAACCTACGAAAAGTTTTCAGACACTTCCGCAGATTTATTCTGCGATGCTGGATGCCAGACTTACCCGAAGTGACCTGGTCATTGCACTGGGAGGAGGCGTGATCGGTGACCTTGCCGGTTTCGCTGCTTCCAGTTTTCTCCGGGGCGTCAGACTGGTTCAGATCCCGACTTCCCTTCTTGCCCAGGTAGACTCTTCTGTTGGTGGAAAAGTCGCAGTCGATCTGCCACAGGGAAAAAATCTTGTAGGTGCATTTTTTCATCCAAAAGCAGTCATTATTGACCCGGATGTGCTGAATACGCTCCCCCGCCATTTCATCAGTGACGGTATGGGCGAAGTCATTAAATACGGATGTATCAAAGATAAAGCTCTGTTCGATACTTTAGTCCGCCATACTTCTTTTGAAGACCTGAAGCCGGAACTGACCCGGATCATCGCACGCTGCGTTGATATTAAGCGGATTGTAGTAGAACATGACCAGTTTGATACCGGTGAACGGATGTTGTTGAACTTTGGTCATACACTGGCTCATACGATCGAGCAGTATTATAATTATGAAAGAGAAAGCCATGGGGAGGCCGTCGGAATCGGTATGTATCAGATCACCCGGCTTGCTGAAGAAAAGGGACTGACAGCCACAGGTTGTGCCGATGCCATCAAAAAGGCTCTGGATATCTACCGGCTTCCAGATCATTGTGATCTGCCAATGTCGTCTCTTACAGATGCTATTGCTTTAGACAAAAAGAATTTAAATAATCATCTGAATCTGGTTCTTCTCCATACGATCGGTGACAGTTATGTCCGCCCTGACAGTCTTGCATTCTTTGATGGAGCAGGACTGATTTAGACTATGAAAAACCGGATGAATGGTCATTTTTCTGCCATTCATCCGGTTCTTTTTATCATTTTTTATCATTCATCTTTAAACTTTTTACAGATATTTTTTAATTGTCGCGATCTCTGCATTCATATCATTATCTTCTGCCAGAAGAATTCGGTTTCTTTTACAATACTTTCCATGGATCTTCTTTTCCCTCGGAATGTAAAATACAGCTTAACAGTGAATTTTTTACCATATCGCTGACTGCCTGGTCTGTATAAAAGGCCATATGCGGAGTTACAATAACATTCGGAAATCCCCGCAGGATATACAGATCCTTTTTACTTAAAATGTCCGATTTTCTGTCATAATAATACATACCAAATTCGTCCTCAATCACATCCAGTCCGACTGCTCCGACTTTCTCATTTTCCAAAGCATTGATCAGAGCTTTCGTATCGATCAGGCCGCCTCTTGCAGTATTGATGATCACAACTCCATCTTTCATTTTTGCAAAAGCCGCTGCATCCAGCAGATGTGCATTTTCTGCTTCTAACGGCATATGCAGGGTGAGCAGGTCACATTCTTTGTAAATCGTATCAAGATCTGCATACTGTGCATACTTTTTCACTTCTTCATTTTCATAGGCATCATAAGCGTAAATTCTACACCCGAACCCTGACAGATCACGGATGACCGCCCGTCCGATCCTTCCCGTTCCAAGTACTCCCACGGTAAAATTGTGCAGCTCTCCCCCCTGGATTCCAGGCAGTGAAAAATCATTGATCTCCGCTCTCTGCATGATCCTCTTCATTTTGCGGATTGCCATCAGCATCAGCATCAGCGTATAGTCTGCCACACATTCCGGTGAGTAGGATACATTGCTGACACTCATTCCGAATTTTTTTGCTGCCTGCAGATCAATATGATCAAATCCAATCGTTCTTGTGGAGATCATTTTTACTCCCAGTTCATGAAATCTTTCCACCAGTTGTGCATCGATCTTTGTTGTGATAATACTCAGATATTCATAACCTTCTGCCAGATGTGCATTTTCCAGCGTCGGTGCATCCTTACAGATTCCAAGCTCCACTCCATATTCTTTTGAAAATTTCTGAAAAAACTCTGCCTCATCAAATTCTCTGTAACTGTAAACAAAAATTTTCATACTTCTCTCTCCTCGTCTCCAATATCATTCTATTTTCTCTTCTATCATTCAATCAGACCATAATGTTCCATTGCAAAGGCGATTCCATCCTCTTCCACCGTCTTCGTTACAAACTCTGCATATGGATCCAGTACCGGATCATGGTTCCCCATTGCAACTGCATGTTCCACAAACTGAAACATGGCAAGATCATTGCTGCTGTCACCAAAAACATAGGCATTTTTCGGATTAATCCCGAACTTTTCCATAATAAACCTGCAGGCCGTTGCTTTCGTATAACCTTTCTGGATCACTTCATAAGTATGACTGCCCCGATCCAGTGCCTCCAGCTCTCCTTTGGTATACTCTAAAAAAGACTTCAGATCGCTGCGTTCATCCTCATAAAGGAAAATCTTATCATAAATAAAATCTCCCTTTTCAATGGACTGCTCCATTCCCATTCCTCTTCGGTGAAAATATCTTCTGGAACTCTCCAGTCCGTCAAACCGGCTCATCCTCTCAGGATAATAAACATCTTCCTGCCCTTCTGCAACTACCCCCAAATTACACTCCGTCGCTTTTTTCAGGATTTCCCTTCCACGCTTTTTTTCGATTGAACTTGAAAAAAGGACTTCATCCTGATAAGTAAGATACGTTCCGCATCCGCATAGATATCCGTCAAACTTCAGTCTGCGGATCTCCGGCGGAATACTGCAGATCGTCCTGCCAGTATTGATAAAAAGAAGATGTCCTGCCTGCTGTGCCGCTTTCATTGCATTGATCGCACTGACAGGAACTTCCTTTGTAATCTCGCTGAGTACGGTTCCGTCTATATCAAAAAATAATACTGCTCTGTCCAATTTCTTTTTTCTCCTTCTGTCCGTCCGGCTGATCCGGTGGAACTGCTCCGGGTAATTAACTCCAATTTTTTCGGAATCCATTTCCCTATTCTTATAGATTTTAGCACTTTTTCCCACTGAAGCATAGAGATTCCTGGATTTTTAAAGAAAAAAGCAGCATCCCCGGGCTTTGATCAATCCCGGTCTGCTGCCAACTTTCATTTTATCAGTTTTATTTTCCAGCTGCACTCAGATTCATCTTTCTAAATACAACTACCAGTACTTTACCGATGGCAAGTACCAGGATCGCTGCCGCGATTGCTTCAGGAATCCCCGATGCCATTACCGTTCCCATCACCAGACCAAATACGGCACTGATCGCTACTTCTTTTGCCTCGGCATACTGCTGTGCAAATAAGACGTAAATACTTCCCATTACGATGATCGTATGAAAAATAGACCCTGCAAATCCAACAATCGGAAGTGCGATCACTTCATTCACCTTTACCTTTCTGAATAAGATCCACAACCATCCGGCTGCGACACCAAGTAAGATCCGGCATCCAACCGCCACCCATAATGCCTTGAATGCTCCCGGAATACCGGTTGTACTCATAAACGGTGAAAATGCAAAGGATAAAAGAGTCGGTGTCATCGTATTGCTGACAACCGAACAGATACCGAATACACCTCCAAGAATTGCTCCGGCAGATGGTCCTAAAAGGATTGCTCCAAGGATGACCGGAATATGGACTGTTGTTGCCTTGATCACCGGAAGCTGAATCATGCCCAGCGGAGTATTCGCAAGGACAATGATGATTGCTGCCATAAGTGCAACACTGACCAACCAACGAGTATCATGCTTTTTCGTCTTCATTTTTCTCCTCCTGTTATCGTTCTCATTCCCTGAGATACAATACATTTATGTGTCGGTTTATTATAGCATTGCATTTTCCTCCAGACAAGCAGAATTTGCCTTTTCCAGTCATGCTGCAATCCATTTTTACATATATTTTTACTAATGAAACCTTTCGGGGTAAACCGATGAAACCTTCTTTTTCTTCAAGGCTCAAAGATTTTTTGCAAGGTGCTTTTTCTCCTGTCAGACTTGGACTTCTCCTTCTCATTGCTTCCTATTTTGCCGGAACAGGAATCGGCTGGCTTTCCCGCCATCCGTCTTTTTTCTCCTTCTTTCCATGGAATATGGAGTCCTCCGTTTCTTCCCCGGCCGATACTTCTTCAACCGATACTTCCTCGACTGATACTCCGGTCAGTACCGGCCTGACTTCTTTAAGCTGTGCCATTCCCTCCCTGACTGCACCTTCCGAGGGAAACTGGGGACTTAGTTTTCAGCAAGACGGACAGCTTCCCACCGGAAATGCCACCATTGAATCCCTCAAAAAATATGACGCATACTATGCAAAAGATACGGATGAAAAAGTTATTTTCCTGACTTTTGACGCAGGATATGAAAATGGAAATACACCCGCCATCTTAGATGCACTCAAAAAGCATCAGGTCAAAGCAACCTTTTTTGTTGTCGGCACTTACATAGAATCCGAACCGGAACTCATCCAGCGTATGACAGACGAAGGGCATACCGTTGGAAACCATACCTGGCATCATCCAGATATGTCAAAGATCGCCTCGCTTGATACATTCAGGAAAGAGCTGGAGGATGTAGAAACTGCCTATAAAAATGTAACCGGAAAAGAAATGACGAAATACTACCGTCCTCCACAGGGAAAATACAGTGAATCCAATCTGCAGATGGCAAAAGAACTTGGCTATAAAAGCTTTTTCTGGAGTCTCGCCTATGTAGACTGGTATCAGGATCAACAGCCTTCCAAAGAAGAGGCCTTTGAAAAACTGCTGAACCGGATTCATCCCGGAGCATTGGTTCTTCTGCACAGCACCTCTGCAACCAATGCACAGATCCTCGATGAACTTCTGACCCGATGGGAAGAAATGGGGTATCAGATTCTTCCACTTCAGGATCTTGTAAAATCTTAAGGTACTGTACATTGGTTTCCTGGATAATACCCGGCTATGCAGATGAGCTGCTGGCAGCTTCTCCTGCATAGCCGGGCATAAAAAACCTGCCGGACATTTTTCTCTGTCCGGCAGGTTTTCTCTTATCTCTGGCTGTCTGCTTTTTCTTTTCACGGAATCTTACAGCAGATTCTTTCTCAGTTCTTCTCCACTCTTTGCACTTAAATATGCAGGAGCAATATCAAAAACGGTCTTGCATCCTGACTGTCCTTCTTTGGCAAGTCTGTATGCTGCCCTTGCATATGCAATCAGTACAGAAGAAGTAAATTCCGGGTTGGAATCCAACTTCAGACTGTATTCGATCAGATGACTGTTCTCCTGATTCCAGCCTGTCTTTCCGCTACGGAGTACAAATCCACCATGCGGGATTCCACTGTGGTTCGCCTTCAGTTCTTCCTCACTGATAAAATGTACTGTTGTATCATAATCGGAGAAATAGTTCGGCATGGTCTTGATCTCTTCTTCAACCTTTGCAGCATCTGCTCCCTCTTCCAGTACTACGAAACACTCTCTTGTATGCTTCTGTCTTGTTGTAAGTTCCGGATTTTCTCCATTTCTTACTGCCTCAAGAGCCGCCTCTACAGGGATCGTATACTGCTTTCCATCTTTTACACCTTCTACTCTGCGGATTGCATCAGAATGTCCCTGGCTGACACCTTTTCCCCAGAATGTATAATCTTTTCCATCCGGAAGGATTGCATTGGCATATAATCTGTTCAGTGAGAACATTCCCGGATCCCAGCCTACGGAAATGATTCCTACATTGCCGCCCTCTTTTGCTGCTGCATCTACATTTCCAAAATGCTCAGGAATCCTTGCATGTGTATCAAAGCTGTCGATCACATTGAAAAGCTTTGCATACTTCGGAGTCTGTTCTGGAAGATCTGTCGCACTTCCTCCACAAAGGATCATAACATCAATCTTGTCCTTCCATGCTTCTACATCCTCTACTCTGCACACTGCTGCTCCCTCTGTCAGGATCTTCACTGTTGCAGGATCTCTTCTCGTAAAGACTGCTGCCAATTCCATATCTTCATTCTGTCTGATCGCACATTCTACGCCTTTTCCAAGATTTCCATAACCTAAAATACCAATCTTAATACTCATTTTTTTCTCCTTTTCACGCCATCTGCAAGATGTTGTCAGAAGCACTTTACCATGTTCCCAACGTTTTAATTATACATTTTATGAGAACGATTTTCAACGGATTCTTTTGGTTATTATAATTCTTTTACATCCTCTGTATGAAAGCAGGAAATAACCTCCATAAATTCCCACGATCATCGCCGCACAGATCAGCAATGCCGGAATGATTGCTTTTATATCATAAATACTGAGCAGTTCAATACATACCTGGATACCAAAAATGGAATGGATCATGGCAAGGAGCAACGGGAAAGCAAAAAAGACTGCCATCTGTAAAAATAATGTATGCCCAAGCTCTTTTTCACTGACTCCCAGTTGTTGTAAAATCCGATATTTTTCTCTTCCGTCAATGGCATCGGACAGTTCTTTCAATGCAAGGAGTGCTGCCCCGCTGATGATAAATACCAGACCAAGATAAATTGCCACAAAAATCACAACTCCACTGGACCCGATACTTTCATCATAGATCTCCGACTGCGTACTGACAGAAAGCAGCTCATCTTCCGTAAACTCTTTCTGATATCGAAATTCATCACTGTCCATATAATTTCTGAACTCTTTTGTATCATATTTTGGGGAATAATCGGCAAGCAGATAAGAAGCATGTCTGCTTGCTTTGGGAAAAGATATTGTATCCGGTACGATCACTACCCCCATATTCTGGTCTGAATACGACATCATCAGATACGTTTCCTGGCATTTTTCCTCTGCTGCATCAAGTACCTGTCCCTGAATCGTAAGCCGGACCTTTTCTTTTAATCCTTTGTTAAAATACTTTTTGGAAAATTCTGTTGTTGCACTCACCGCATAGCCGGCTGCTCCAAGGTGGACTTTTTTATAACCGTACAGTTCTGCTGCCCGGTTGTAGTCACTTTCATGGATCAGTTCTACTTCAGAATCCAGAAATTCCTCGAATCCCTGCTGCGTCTTCAGCAGTTCTTCCCCTGCACTTCCCATCAGATCTTTCATGGTAACTTCTCTGGTTTCATAAGTATAAAATTCATGGCAGTCCTGGAAGGCAGAAAAATCAAATTCTGATTTTTCCAGTACATCCCTGACCGTTTTTCCATCCGTTGTCCATTTTTCCATACTGACTGAAATTCCGGCTACCTTCTTCACCTGCTTCGCCTTATAATCTTTCAGGGCAAAGGCACTGGAGAGAATACAAATGGTAGCAAAAAGCAACAGACAAATGATCGTTCCTGCCGCCACGGAAGTATTGACCTGGCTTCGTATCTCGCTGAAAGCAAAAGAATTCAGTCTTTTATAATAAATCCCGGAACACTTTTTCATGATCTGAAACAAAGCACCACTGACGGACCAAAAGACCAGAAATGTTCCTACAATTCCAAGCAGGATCTGTATCATGACCTCAGCCTCTGTATCCAGTTGTCCGGCAGTAACATTATAATATGCTGTTCCCAGCATGATACACGCTGCTACAAATATAATACAGCAGATGACCGGATTTTTCAGATGGACCTTTTCGTTCTTTTTCTTCGATAATAGCAGATCGATCAGCCTGGTCTTCATAATCAGAACTGTATCCATCAGAATCACGATCACATAAATGATCACGAAATACAAAATCGTCTTCCCAATCGCCGGAATGGATACCGTAAAGACAAATCTGCCCATATCTGCTTCAAACATATGTGCCACCAGCAGTGACATAAACTGGCTCAGTCCGATTCCTAAAAGAAGTCCTGCAGTCAGCGAGACTGCTCCGACCAAGAGCGTCTCACCGAAAAGAATCTTTGCAATATCGCCTTTTTTCATTCCAAGTATCAGATAAATTCCAAATTCCCGGTTTCTTTTTTTCATCAGAAAGCGGTTGGCATACACAATCAGAAATCCAAGGATCAGGGATACAACAATACTCATGCTTGAAATTGCCCACACCATCTGATCGATGGAATCTGACTTTGTCCTGGACACCTCCAGCATCGAAGACTGCCCTTCGATCGCATTGAATACATAAAAGATACAGACACCCAGTACCAGTGTAAAAAAGTAGATTGCATAATCTTTGATACTTTTCCTGATATTTTTGATCGACAGTCTAATCAGCATAATTCATGTCACCTCCGAGAAGTGAAATGACATCCATGATCTGTTCAAAGAAACTTCTCCGTTCTTCTGTTCCTTTTAACAGTTCGTGAAATACCTTTCCGTCTTTAATAAAAATAACCCTCCGGGCATAACTGGCGGTATAGGCATCATGCGTCACCATCAGGATCGCTGTATGCTCTGTTTCATTTAAAAGCTTCAGACTTTCCAGCAGGTCTTTGGAACTTTTACTGTCCAATGCTCCGGTCGGCTCATCCGCAAGGATCAGGCTTGGATGTGTGATGATTGCCCGTGCTGCGGCAACTCTCTGCTTCTGACCACCTGACAACTGATACGGATACTTTTCAAGCACTTCTCTGATCCCGAGCTTCTGTGCCACTGCCTCTATTTTCTCTTTTATTTTATCATGCGGACACTTTTGGATCTGCAATGCCAGTGCGATATTATCAAAAGCTGTCAGTGTATCCAGCAGATTAAATTCCTGAAAAATAAATCCCAGGCGGTTTCTGCGGAAATCTGCAAGTTCTCCCTTTTTCAACTCCGATGTGCAGACTCCGTCGATCCAGACCTTTCCTCCTGTGGGGCGGTCGATTGTAGAAATGCAGTTCAAAAGTGTCGTCTTTCCTGATCCCGAAGCCCCCATGATCGCTGTAAATTCTCCCTGCTCCACAGTCAGGGAAATATCATTTAATGCCTTGGTCAGACTGGTTTTATTTCCATAATATTTTACCAGATGTTCCATCTTCAGAAGTTCACTCATTTTATCTTCTCCTTTCTGCCTGTTACCGCCATTGTAGCTTCTCCCGGTAAAATGAGCCATTGATTTTGCTGACAAAACCTTACACTTCTGTAAGATTCCCTTTTCTTCAGATTTTAAAAACCGACAGGGACATCCGCTTCTCTCTCCCGGAATAAAATTCCGATCCTTGTATACTTTCCCGGTTCTGATTCAGCCAGAATCTTATGTCCCAGTTCCTCGCATAATCTCCTGCAGATATACAGTCCCATTCCTGTAGAACTGCTTTTCCTTCCATTGTCGCCTGTAAATGATTTTTCAAAAATTCTCGGCAGATCCTTTTCTGTGATCCCGATTCCGTTATCTTCTATCCAAAGCCAGATACCGGCTTCTCCGGAGCTGTTCTCCGAGGACTGTACTTTTTTTGTAAAAATCCTGATTTTTCTTTCGTCTTCCGCGGCATATTTGACCGCATTGCTTAAAATCTGACCGAGCATAAACTGAAGCCACTTACGATCCGTATACACCTTCTCGTCTCTCAGTTCAACCAGAACAGAAAAGCCATTCAGGATCAGACTGTCCTTATTGTCCCTGACGGTACTCTGTACAATCTCTTTTAAGCCATAACCTCCGATACAATAATCTTTCTCCGGTACTTCGCCTCGCAGATAATACAGAACCTGCTCCACGTAACTCTCAATCCTTCTGATCTGCTCTTTCATTCTCCGTTCCATATCTTCCCGGTGATTGAACAAAATCAGATTTGTACTTGCGATCGGAATCTTGATCTCATGGATCCAGGTCTCAATATAACGTTTAAATTCTCCATTTTTCCTGATCTGCTGCTCTACTGTATCTGTCATGGAATGTTCCATTTCCTGGATCACCCTGCAGAGGATCTGTCCCTCCAGGAATTCCGGTTCATCCAGTAATTCCGTCAGCAGATATTTTTCTTCAAGCTGCGACAGATTTTCTTCCACTTTTTTATAGAATTTTCTTTTTCTCAGGAAATCGTATCCAAAAATCACTCCGATACTCCCGGTCAGCCAAAAAAAAGCAAATCCCTGTAGTGCCACCGGACTTGCGAACAACCATAGGACCGCCTCCACCACACCCTCTGCCAGCAGTCCCAGCAAAAGATGAAGCCTGTGATCCTTTAAATATTTTTTTAAACTCATAATAGCAGATACCCCTGTCCCCGTCTCGTCTCTATCTTATTCTCCAAACCGATCTGTGCAAGACGCTTTCTCAGACGGTTGATATTGACTGTCAGTGTATTATCATCAACAAATTCGCTCATATCCCACAGATGATCCATCAGCTCATCCCTTGAAACGATCTGCCCCTTCCTGCTCATCAGGCAATGCAGGATTGCCAGTTCATTTTTCGATAATACTACTTCTTCTCCGTGATAAGAAACCGTACTTCTCAGCAGGTTAAGACGGAGTTCTTCATCCTGCAGTTCTTCCTGAACTGCTTCACCCTCCGCCTTTTCTCCCCGGACAGAAGATGCCCTTTGCTCCGACTGTCTGCCGGTCTGCTCCGTTCTCCGTAAGATCGTTTCAATCCGCAAAAGCAGGATGGTTGGATTGTAGGGTTTTGTCACATAATCATCTGCCCCACTGCTGCGACTCATGATCTCTTCTACTTCCCCGTCTTTGCTGGTCAGCATGATGACAGGAACATCCGATTTTTCCCTGATCTGACGCAGAATATACTGCCCGTTTGCTCCGGGCAGTATGATATCAAGAAGAACCAGATCCGGACGGATCTGCCTGACCTGGGCAGCCGCATCAGTAAAGTCAGAAAGGATCTCTGCCTGATATCCACTGTCGTTTAACAGGATTTCCAGTTCTTCCCTGAGTATTTTATCATCTTCTATAATTACTATTTTCTTCATATTTTTCCCTTAAAATTTTCCACCACCGCCACCATGGCTTGTTCCTGAAGACGACGTATGCGTACTTGATCCGGAAGATCCTGAATTGTTCTTCGGCCTCGCACTTTTGCTTGTTCTGGTATACAGGAAATGATCCTGCCGTCTTGTCACCTGAATACTTCCCGCTCTGACATAGTTTTCTGCCGAACGCTGCATTTTTACACTTTTCAGACTTCTTCTCATACCTTCCACGATCAGCAGTGCGATCACAACGCCACTTCCAAGTGCGATCAGCAGATTTTTCAACCAGGGATACGCACCTTTAGGCATATGATCTCCGTCATATGCATTCCCGGTTTTCGCCTGCGTAAGAAATTCATCGCACAGATTTGCATAAGTCTCAAATGCATCCAGGTATTCTCCATCACTCAAATAAGGCAGGAACTGATCCGATATGTAATCAAGACCAGCATCCGTGATCGCTCTGATCCCGAATCCCGTGGTCGTAATATGCCAGTCTCTTGCCTCCATGCTGACAAGCAGAAGGATACCGCTTTTGTCTGTGCCAATTCCATAGCCATTATAATCATAAAAATCATCTGCATAATCCTGTGCAGACTTTCCATCCAGACTGTTCACCGTCACAACCACCACATCTGCCTGCTGCCGCTCACTGATCTCATCCAGTCTTGCTTCCAGTTCTTCCTCTTCCAGTTCACTGAGAAGATCCGCACGGTCTACCAGCCGTGGGAGCTGCCTCGTTTCCGGTATGACATTTTCCTCTGCTGCTGCAGAAAACCGGATCATCAGCATACTCACAAGACATACAAGCAGAGTACAGAGAAGCAGGATTCGTCTGTTCGATCTTGTTCTGTTCATATTCCACACTCCTCCTACAACATCCACAACAGGGATAAGATACTAAATGCTGCTACACTGATTCCTGCTGTCAGCCCCACAAACCAGCGGACATAGGCTCCTTTATCTGTCGGCAGATTTCCTACGAATTTTCCGGTCTGTCCGTTCATGGCAAACCGATATTTCTTTCCCTGCCAGGTAGTATTTAAGATCCATACCGGATAAAGTGCATACTTTACCCTGCTATTTTCCAACCGGACATTGGAATTTTCTACCACCACACCGCTGTATCCCTTTACCGTGGCACGAAAAGCATCCTCTGTACTCTGTCTGATCCTGCGGTTCGCATGGCCGATACTTTCTTCTGCATTCACATCATACTTATCAGCCAGATAGCCTGCCAGATATGCCGTCTGAAAATCCACCGCATCCTTAAAATCATACGGTTCGATGGATTCCATCAGATCATCTTCCATCTTGGAAGAACCATCCACCGGAACCCGTTCAAACCCGATCCGTCCCCCTCGTAAAATAGAATAGTAACTGGTCTGGGTATAATTATAATCCGAATCACTCCATGTCCGCACAGTCGTTCCTTTATAACGGATATCTGCTTCTGCATCCGCATCAAATAACCAGAATGGAACATAGATCCCTTTGATCTCATCAATATGATTCTCACTGCGGAATACTTTCGGAAGGAGCGGCTTTCCATTCAGATGGCTTTTAAACCGTTCCTTTGCCGCAGCCTTATCCAGCTTGAACGGAATCACGTAATCCGGTCTCAGATCTCCCTGGAACTGTCCTTTCATTACAACAGGATTATCACAGTACGGGCATTTTGTGGCAGCCTGATTCTCATCTGCTATGATCTCACCACCACAGGATTCGCAATGGTAAACCCTCATCTTTGAGGTCTCTTCTTCTCCCCACTGACTTCCGGCATCTTCCTGCCACTGCATCTGATCTTCCTTCTGCTTTTCCTGCTTCAGTTCCTCATCATACTTCTTCAGCGTCTCAATTTCAAACTCTGTATCACAGTACGGGCATTTCATTTTCTGTGCAGTACTGTTAAACTCTACAGCTCCTCCACAACACGGACACTTATATTGTATCAACTCACTCATTTATCTTTCTTCCTTTTTATCCGACGATATCATTTGCATCAAATGGGTCTCCGCATTCCGGGCAGAATTTCGGTGGATTCTTCGGATCTTCCGGTTTCCATCCACACTTGTCGCACTGGTACACAGGAGTTCCTTTCGGACGGGGTTTTCCACACTCTGTGCAGAATTTTCCTTTATTTTCCGCACCGCAGCTACAGATCCATCCCTCCTGTGGTCTTTCCTTTCCACACTCCTGACAGAACTTCCAGTCTTTCTCATTCACAGCTCCACAGGCACAGGTCCACTTTCCTGTTGCTTCTTTCTCACCGCCCTTGCCCGGTGCTGTCATATGCGGCTGGCTGCTGACATTCTGCTGGTTCTGTCCTGCATTGTGCTGAGCCATCTCAGCTCCCATCTGATACAGATTCTGAGCATTCATTCCTCCATTTTGTGCTGCCATTCCCATTCCCATAAATCCGGTCATGGCTCCTGCGGAATTGCCTGCTGCCGTCTTCATTGCACCGGCCTGAGCCTCTGTCAGAGTTGCTGCTGCCATCATCGGATCACGCAGGATCGCAGTCTTCTGTGCCTGCTTAATCATCTCAGCATCCTCTTTCGGCAGATCGATCGTTCCAATGGCAACGGATACGACCGTAATTCCTCTCGTATTTGCCCATTTTCCTGTCAGTGCCTCATTCATCGCATCACACAGCTCTGTTACATGTCCCGGAAGTGCATTGGGACGGATCTCCAGATCTGAAATTTTTGCAAATGCCGGCTGCAATGCACTGATAAATTCCGTCTTAAGCTGATGATCCAGCTCTTCTCTTCTGTATTCCTGCTCTATATTTCCACATACATTTGCGTAGAACAGAAGTGGATTTGATATCCTGTAGGAATAAACTCCGCTGCACCGCACTGATACATCTACGTCCAGACCGATATTTCTGTCTACTACACGGAACGGAACCGGATTCGGCGTTCCGAACTTATTGTCGATCAGCTCCTTTGTATTTATATAGTAGATTCTCTGATCTTTTCCGGTGTCTCCTCCATATGTAAAACGTTTGCCGATCACATCAAATACCTGATCCAGTGATGATCCAAGATTTCCTGAAAAGATCGTCGGTTCCGTCGATGCATCATAAGTATACTCTCCCGGTTCCGCACATACTTCTACAATCTTTCCCTGCTCCACGATCAAAGCACACTGTCCGTCTGCCACTGCAATTCCCGACCCGCTTGTGATCAGATTATCACTTCCTTTTTTATTTGCCGAACGGCTGCCGATCCGCTTCTGTCCTTTTACCGCAAGAACATCCGCATCCAGTGATTCACAGATAAAAAACTCCTTCCACTGATCGGCCATTGTTCCGCCAACCGCACTGATTGCTGCCCTGATAAGTCCCATATTCCTTCCTCCTTTGACCTTTTATGTTATTTCCTATTGTATCAAATTCTGCTCAAAAATACTACTATTGATATCATAGCCTTTATGCAGCAAAAAAGAGACTGTATACAAAGTTATTCCCTGTATACAGTCTCTCCTTCTTTCTGCTGCATTTTCTCTGTTTTTTATGGTTTTCTCTGCCGGGTTGCCTTTTTCCGGTATGCCAAGACACCGGTTCCTGCTGCCAGTATCATCAGGACTGCCCATTCCGAAAGTATATCTTCATCTCCGGTTTTAGCAGATCTTACTTTTTTTACAACGGCCTGCGTTCTTTTCTCCGGCTGCTGATATTTATTTTCAAAAACCGGCTCGCTCTTATTTCCTTCACTGTCAAAATAGACTGTCACGGTTTCCAGTGACTCCATTTTTTCATCCCACATTACATAGACATCTACATAATAGACCTCGGAATCATAAGTCCAGTCTGCTTTTGTCCCGCTCTCCTGCTTTAAAATATAACTGTACACCCCCGGCTGGGTATAATGAAGAAGAAATGTTCCCATTCCAGCTCCTTCAACCGTCAGCTTTCTTTCCTGGTTGTCTGAAGCTCCCTGTTCTTTCAGTGTATACGTAAATACTTCTTTTTCCGGTGCTGTTCCACTGACTTTTGTCTGTACATTGACCTCGGCACTGCCGCCTTCTTCCGCTGCATAGATTGTGCAGGCTCCCATCACTGTCATCATCAGAACACTCGTCATTGCTACGAACATATTCCAGAAACTTTTCTTTCTTGTCACTCTGTTTCACTTCCTTCCACTGTATTTTCCTTTATCACTTTGCAGATCAGAAGATGACGGCCATTTGTATTTCCTGAAGAACAGGTAGATAATGCTATCATCTGATCTTCCACCGTCAGCCGCTGCCCCCGTGTATGGACTGCCAGTTCGTAAATGTGCCGGATCAGCTCTTCTTTTTCTTCTTTCTCTTTCCAGTCTGTCCGGTATACATATTTATCATACGCATCTGCCTTCAGGATTGCGACCGTCTCCAGCTTCAGGATCCTGCCTTCCACGTAAAGTGTCCCGGTTGTATTTTTTTCAAAGAAAGAAGCATCGGTATATAAATCAATATCCCCGAACATTTTTCTGCCCTGCATATGGTGTCCCATAATCACAGTATAGAAATCATGAAAGTTTCTGTCAGATTTTGCATCAAGAAAAATACTTCCTGCCACAGATGGATTTCCAAGCACATCCTTTTCCAGATACTCAAAATTATCTGTTCCTTGTACAACCGGATAATCTATTTTCGTATGATCCAGTGTAAGCCATCCACATACATCCGGATTCATTGCTTTCAGTTCCTGAAAACTGTAACTTAATTCCTCTTCATTTGCAGGTTTATACCGGATCAGATCCTCCCTTACCTGATCCGGTTCCTTTAATATGCTCCAGTTATCCCACAGTGCATATCCTGAATAGACAATGCAGCAGAAAAACACGATCGCTGCCAGACTATTTACCAGGTAGTGGAAGATCTGCGTCAGACAATACTCTGCCTTACGCTCCATAGATCATCCTCTTTTTCTGCGGAAAAATACAACGCCTCCTGCGATTGCTGCAAGGAAGAGAACAGCAAATGGAAGAATCTCCAGTGCGATTCCTGTTGGTGACGGCACAGTCTTTGTATTTGTATAGTCTACTGTATTTTCACCATCCATCCGGATTGTACTTTCTGCTGTATCACTGGTCTGATTTGCTTCTTTATTTACACTTACCTCGGTCTTCTGATAACCTTTTTTATCAGTCTCAACAACCGTGTAGGATGCATTTGCAGGAAGATTCTTAACTACAAAGGTTTCGCCATGTCTTAATGTAAATTCTGTCTCTGTTCCATTGGTGATCGTTTTTCCGGCAACGTTAGTGGAATATGTTCCGTCAATTCCTGTGATCGTTACTTTAAATGTAAAGTCATCATTTTTGTTGGCTGCACCGCCTCCGACTTTTTTAGAAACCGTAAGTGTCTTATTTGCAGCCGCATTATTCTCGAATGTTGCTCCATCTAACTTATTTTCACCCTGTGCTGTACTGACACCATTGATCTTCAGTCCTTCAAAATTATCCTTCCACACTACCTGTACTATAATTTCATACGTTGCCGTATCATAAGAAATATTCGGATTTATTCCTGCATTTTCTGACAGGGTAAAATGATACGTTCCCGGTGTCGTAAAAGAAATTCCGTTAAATAAATCTACATACGATTTCGTTGCAGAACTTGTATTTCCTCCTGCCGCACTGGTTTTCCACTGTGCTGACAGAGTTGTATCAACTGCCGTTCCTTCACTCATAAGCTGATTCATATACTGTGGAGCTGCAGGTACGTTGGTTGAAACTGCCTCCACACTGTCATAGGTTAACTGAAATGTAAATTCTTCCCCATCTTTCAGAAGTCCATTTTCTGCCGCAGTCCAGGTTTTTGTGAGTACTGCACTCGTATCATTTGCAGTTACCGATACAGACATTGCATCTGTCTGTGCGTCTGCTGCAAATACAGACCCTGTCATTCCAAGGAGCATTGTTCCTGACAGCAGTGCTGCTGCCAGCTTTTTCATTTTATTCTTCATTTTTCACCTTAGCATAAAACCTTCAGAAGCAAAAAGCTTATGCATTTCCTTTCTTTTTATTTTTATTGGATCCATTAGATTTTTCTACCTAATATTATGTTGTGGACAACCTCCCAACTATGATAGATGATCGTTGACGGCTTCCGGATCTTCCTGCTTCTTCAGCATGATCCCGCCAAAAACCATGGATTCCCTTCTACAGATTTCTTCTGCGGATCAGCGTAACCACAATGCCTTTGATCTGCTTCCGCAAGATCGGTCCATAACTTCTGCTGTCCTCCGTTGAGGAAGGATCATCCGCCAGAATATAATATTCCCCTTTTCCAAGCGATTGTTCTTCCGTACCATTTGCAGGTCCTTTTTCATAAAATACTTCTGTATCAGCCTGCGTATATCCATTGATCACCAGTTCACCTTCCTCTGTGATCTGCACAGTTTCTTCCGGCACTGCCGCAATTCTTCCAATATGCAGAAGTCCGTCTG
>OGXF01000560.1_pt1 | contig 33622 bp, 29 predicted proteins | sample 1576191 | NCBI WGS metagenome assembly OGXF01 (sample SAMEA3541545, study PRJEB24748) | human gut metagenome | biome: human gut; feature: human-associated habitat; material: faeces | place: China | collected 2012
ATTTACGAAAGTCTCGTTGTAAGCATCAAAGCCTTCACCAACTGGTGATTCTTTAACCTTGTTTACAATAACAGCGCCTTCCAGACCTGCATTTGCTACAATGTGGAACAGAGGAGCTTCCAGAGCCTTTAAGATGATCTTTGCACCGGTCTTCTCATCGCCTTCCAGAGTATCAACTACCTTCTGAACATCAGCAGTAGCATGTGCATAAGCAGAACCGCCGCCTGCGATAATTCCTTCTTCAACTGCTGCACGGGTTGCATTTAATGCATCTTCCATACGAAGCTTAGCTTCTTTCATCTCAGTCTCAGTAGCAGCACCTACACGGATAACAGCTACGCCGCCAGCCAGCTTAGCCAGACGCTCCTGTAATTTTTCTCTGTCGAAATCAGAGGTAGTCTCAGCGATCTGCTTACGGATCTGTGCAACTCTTGCTGCGATCATTTCCTTGCTGCCGTTACCATCAACAATAACTGTGTTCTCTTTCTGAACCTTAACGGATTTTGCACGGCCTAACTGCTCCATGGTAGCATCCTTTAATTCCAGGCCAACTTCCTCAGAGATAACAGTACCGCCTGTTAAAATAGCGATATCCTGTAACATTTCTTTTCTTCTGTCGCCGTAACCTGGAGCCTTTACAGCAACTACATTGAAAGTACCTCTTAACTTGTTTACGATCAGGGTTGTAAGAGCTTCGCCTTCTACATCTTCAGCGATGATCAGCAGTCTTGCGCCCATCTTTACGATCTGCTCAAGGATCGGCAGGATCTCCTGAATGTTGGAGATTTTCTTATCAGTGATCAGGATGTATGGATCATCCAGATTTGCTTCCATCTTATCCATATCGGTGCACATATACGCAGACAGATAACCTCTGTCAAACTGCATACCTTCTACCAGATCAAGCTCTGTCTTCATTGTCTTGGATTCTTCAATAGTGATAACGCCATCTTTGGAAACCTTTTCCATAGCGTCTGCTACCATAGTACCTACTTCATCATCAGAAGCGGAGATAGCTGCTACTCTTGCGATCTGTGCCTTGCCACCTACCGGCTGGCTCATCTTCTTAATAGCTTCTACAGCTGCATCAGTTGCCTTCTTCATACCTTTTCTTAAGATGATCGGGTTAGCACCTGCAGCCAGGTTCTTCATACCTTCATTTACCATAGCCTGTGCCAGTACAGTTGCTGTGGTAGTACCATCACCAGCTACGTCATTTGTCTTGGAAGCAACTTCCTTGATCAGCTGGGCACCCATGTTCTCAAATGGATCTGCCAGTTCGATCTCTTTTGCAATGGTAACACCATCATTTGTAATCAATGGAGCACCAAAAGACTTATCCAGAACTACGTTGCGTCCTTTTGGTCCTAAAGTTACGCGAACAGTATCTGCTAACTGATTTACACCTGCTTCCAGTGCCTTGCGGGCTTCTACACCATATTTAATCTGCTTTGCCATGATTATCTACCTCCAAACGGTCTATACTCTAAAATTTTCGTTTTTTATACTATATACGGGAATCGCGAACTAAACGGAAAACGCAAAATGCCAAAGGCATTTTTCTTTACTCTACAACTGCTAAAATGTCGCTCTGTTTTACGATCACGTATTTTTCTTTTTCTAACTCTACTTCTGTACCTGAGTATTTGGAATAAATAACTTTATCTCCAGCCTTTACCTGCATGGTAACTTCCTTGCCATCAACTACACCGCCAGGGCCTACTGCGATCACTTCTGCCTGCTGTGGTTTTTCTTTTGCTGCGCCTGGAAGAACAATACCAGATGCTGTGGTCTCCTCTGCAACTAACTGCTTTAATACAACTTTGTCAAATAATGGAACTAACTTCATAACTAGATTCCTCCTTGATCATCATATGTTCTCTCGGAATCTTTCTGTGCTTGATTTTGTGAGAAGATTTTTTGTCAGTTGTGCCCAAATTTCTGAGGCGTACGCAGTGCGTACCTTGATGAAATTTGAGTGCGACTGGCGGAAAAACGGCCACAAAAGCAAGTGCAGGAAAGACTCCGAGAAGACATTCATTCTTATTTTTCTACCTGCAGCCTCTTATTTTCGCTGCTTCTTTCACTCACAATGTAAGTTATAGCACCGTTTGTTAGCACTGTCAAGTTCTGAGTGCTAATTTTTTTAATTTATAGTTACAGTTCAGCCATGCGCTGGTTTGAATGAAGGAGTGTGTTGCAAGTTTGTTTGCATAAGCACTTTCTCATCCAAATCAGCATATGGTGGAACCACCAAGCTTCTTGTTTTCATAAATATGGAAACAAGAAGCTGTCATGCGCTGAACTGTAACAATTTGTATCTTTCTTTTGTGAATCTTTTGTTTTTTTCATATTTTTTAGTTCCTTTTTTTTGCTGTTCGTATTACAATATAAGAATCAGACATACTAATGCATAAATTCATACACTATTTCACTATTTCAAAAAAGAAGGGGGTATTTGTATGGCTAAAAGAGGTCTTGGAAAATTTGTAGCATTTGCTGCGATCTCCGGTGCTGTAGCAGCCGGTGTTTCCTATGTGCTCCAGTATAAGATCTACCATAAAGAACTTGATAAGGATTTCCGCGAATTTGAAGACGAGGAAGATGACGAGGACGATACTGTTCAGGAAGATACTTACGATCCGCGTAAATTAAACCGCAATTACATTTCTTTAAATTCAAGCAAAGATGAATTTAAGGTGGCTGCCAAAGATATGGCTGCTGCTACAAAAAATGTATTAAAAGATGCCGGCAATCTGTTTTCTGACACAGCACATGAAGCTGTTTCTGCTGCTGTTGATACAGCACATATTGCGCTTCACTCCATGAAAGCAAAAAAAGATGAGTTTTTTGAAGAGGAAGATACCAAAAAAGCAGATATGGAACCAGAAGATGAATTTTTAGATGATGACTATGTAGATGACGATGATCTTTATGATTATGAACGTCTGGATCATACTTCTGGCGAAGACGGCGAAATCTCCGTTTCTGTTAATGCGGATGCAAGTGAAGATCTGGGGGAAGATGGCTCTCTGAAAGCAGAAGAGGATATTAACACAGAAAACGCAGCCGAAGCTGTTTCGAAGTCTGTAAAAGAGACCGGTACCATTGAGGAAGATACAGTTTAAAACATTTATGATAATACCACCGTCAGGTGATATATCCATTAAACAAGAAAACGCGCCGTCCGGCGCGTTTTCTTTATTGTGATGATACCAGGGTCAAAAGGTCATAAATCCGATGCAAGCTTGCTTGCAGGAGGATTTTTGAACTTGGGACCCGCCAAAAACATGAGTAAGAAGCCATTTTTTGAAGAAAAATGAGCGGATTACGAATGTTTTTAGAATTGCGAGAGTGCAAAGCACGTAGCAATTCGGTATCAGAGGGGTCAAAATACCTTTTGACCCCAACATCTTGTGATACCAGGGTCAAACGGTCAGGAATCTATTAAAATTTTATATATTTGTGGATCACACGCATTAAATTTCCTGTATCCAAAGGTTTTGACAGATGTTCGTTCATTCCAGCCAGCCGGCATTTTTTCGCATCTTCCTCATAATCACTTGCAGTAAGAGCTACGATTACTACATTCTTTGCATCTTCCCGCTCCAATGCACGGATCGAGTGGGATGCCTCAAACCCATCCATTACCGGCATTACCAGATCCATCAGGATCACAGATATCTCTCCCTGTGCAGATGCTTCAAAACGTTCCAGTGCTTCTTTTCCATTCCACGCTCTTATTACATCCATCCCTTCTTTGCGCAGGATAAATTCTGCGATCTCCATGTTCAGTTCATTGTCCTCTACCAGAAGTATCTTTCTTCCTATGACAGAAACTAAAGGTCTCTCCTCTTCCCTGTTTTCCTCATTAATGATAAAGGTAAAACGCACCCGGCAGAAAGCCTTATCCCCTTTATCATGCGAAAAATGGAATTCTCCATTCATCAGCTTTGTCAGTTCCATAGCCACTGCAAGTCCCTGTTCATTTTCCCTGCAGGAACTTCCAGTATCTGTGCATACAAATTCAAAACGGGCTTTTCTTCCACTTGCTCCGGTCTCTCTGCAAAAAAAAGTTACCTGTTCGCCACTTAGACTGTCTTTTATGGCATTTCCCACAATCTTAGTCAGTATTTTCTTTAAATGTACCGGACTTCCATAGAGTTTTACATGTTCTGCCTTAATCGTTTCACTTGAAAACAGAACATCTCGTTCTGCTGCAAGAGGAATTGCCCACTGTTTTACCTCATCTAACAGTTTTTCCAGATCAAAAACTTTCTGCTCCAAAGTCACAGTTCCTGATGGCAGACAGTCCATATCCACCTTATCTGAGGTCAGCATTTTATCCTGACATGCCATTTCCCGAATAAGCTGCTCTTTTTCCTCTTTTTTGTGTATCCAGAAAAAAAGAATGGAAAAAACAGCATAAAGGCTGATTCCATAAAATAATGCAATATTCCTTAAATGGAATACTTCATCAGATGGGTAAAATACATACAGGTCATAATCACCTTCATGATCCAGACTTCCGTAGTAAGTACAGCCATAATAATGCAGGGACAGCAGTTTCCCTGGCTGTGCCCCTTCTTCTATCTCACTGATAAAAGGCGCTTTGTCCAGTTCTCTTCCCCGGTAGTCATCATAATTTGAACAGAGTACCTGTTCTTTATTACAAATAAGGATCACCCCGTTCATCTCTAACTGACTGCCTGTAAGAAGTTCTTCCACATATCCACGAACTGCAGCCTTTGTCTCTTCTTCCTCTATAGATCCCATCAGCGCATCAAAACCACGGCACTTTTCTTTTAAAAATCCTAAAGTCTCTTCTGTATAAGAGAATGCCCTGTTTTTCCCAATATTTGTAAAAAGAATAAATACAGAAATAAGCAAAACCATTCCGAGGCTTAAAAATATCCTGTTTCTTTTCACTTTTTCGTCTCCTCTTTTATCTCCTCTGACAAGTTTGGAAAGAACTCTTCATTTTCTTTTTTATTGAAACCTGACTTGGTTTCCTCTTTCAATCTATTCTGGATGTCTGTAAGACATTCTAACAGAAGAGGATTGAATGCCCCGCATTCCCCGTTTAAGATCATGTGAATGGCTGTTTCATGGGAAAATGCTTTCTTATATACACGTTTACCCACAAGAGCGTCATATACATCGGCGATGGCCACTACCTGGGCTGAAATAGGGATTTCCTCCCCCTTTAAACCATCTGGATAGCCTTTTCCATCATACCGCTCATGATGCCATCTGCAGATCTGGTAAGCTACCTGCAACAATTTTTCATTCTGGTACATTTCAATGCTCTTCAACATAGAAGCGCCAATAAGCGTATGGGTCTTCATGATCTCAAATTCTTCTTTAGTCAGCTTTCCTGGTTTATTTAATATTTTTTCATCAATCCCTATCTTTCCAATATCGTGAAGAGCAGATGCCGTTGTGATCAGGAACTGGTCAGACCACTGCAGATGATATTGATCTGTTTTTTGCATCAGGCGTTCTAACAGCATACCTGTGATAATGTTAATATGAAGAACGTGGCTGCCGCTTTCACTATTTCTGAATTCAACGATCTGACTTAGGATACTGATCATCATCTGGTTGTTCTTCTCTTTTTCCCGTATCTGGTCTGTTACCAGACTGATCAGACGACGCTGTTTTGCATATAGTTTAATGGTATTGGACACTCTCTGGTGTACAACCTGTACATCAAAAGGACGGCTGATGTAATCGGAAGCTCCCATTTCATAAGCTCTTCTTACATAGGATGCGCTATCTTCACTAGAGATCATGATCACAGGTATATCTTCGATCCAGTGCTTCCGATTCATCAGGTCCAATACTTCAAATCCGTCCATCACAGGCATGTTAATATCTAAAAGGAGAAGAGCAATCCCGGTTCCGTACTGTTTTAGCAGATTAATGCATTCTTCTCCATTTGCAGCCTCCAATATCCGGTATTCGTCTTTCAGGATTTCCGCAAGGATCTCACTGTTTATCTGGGAATCATCTACGATCAGGATCTGCTGCCGTTCTTTGGCTTCCGCACTGTCTATACCTGACTTTTCTGTTACTATCATATTTTTCCGGTTCTTTGCCTGGTACATCAGACCGTCCGCCCGTGCTACTGCACTTTCAATGGTCTCATTATCAGCAAGGACACCTCCAATACTTACAGTCAGGCGCAGCCTGGCATATCCGGGAACTTCTGCCTCACAGACCATATCCCTAATTTGTTTTAACTTTTTTGAAAAAATCTCTTCATCTACATCCTGAAGGATCAGAAGAAATTCATCCCCGCCATAGCGGATCAGAATATCTGTCTTACATATACATCCACGAATGATCCCTACTACTGTATTAAGAACAAGATTTCCTGCATTGTGGCCACAGGTATCATTATACAGCTTAAAATCATCCAGATCGATCATAGCCACACCTGCATGACCTCTCACTTTCCGGATGCGGTTTTCATAATATCTGCGGTTGTAGGCACCTGTAAGGGCATCCAGGTACAATTCTTCGTCATAGCCTCGCACTTTTGCGGTCAACTGTTCCCTTGCGTTTTCAAAGGATTCTGTTGTAACATCCAGAACATTTAAGATCTCCACCACATGGGGCTGTCCATCGATTTCCACATAACGTGAAATCTTCTGGCACACCCTGGAATCTATATATTCCAGCCTTGTCTTCTGACATTTCTCCCAAAATGCCCTTAAAGAAAGGGAATTCTTTTCCAGATGCTTAACTGCTTCTATATCTAAAAGTCTGACCTCTGTAAATAAATCTCCTAAATAAACAAGCATTTCTTCTGCCTGTTTTTTCGTCAAAACGGCACTGAACTTCATCTGCTTCTCCTTTTACATCCTATGTACTCCTGGAATCTTTTTGTACTTAATCTTGCGGGAAGTTTTTCCGCTTTTAAACGTTTTCTCATTTAGACTTTATTATAATCTATTTCCCCTGCATTTGTCCATATTTTACATTGTATTTCACTCCCAGCCTAACAGGTTCATCCACACAAGCTGCTCTAACTGGTCATCTGCAATGAGATAAGCATGGCTGACTGTATCTGAGGACATCAGCTGGTATTCTCCCATATCATCCAAATGGGTCCAGCGGTCATCTAACTGTATCTTTCCCTGGGAAATGAGCATGTTCCAGTGGGATATAGCCTCATCACTTCCCTTGATCTCATAAGTGATATCCCCTTCCATCTGGTCATCTGCAAAAACTCCTGTTTTTACAGCCCAGGCATACTCTCCCTGGGGAACATTTTCGTAATAACAGTAACCGGTTGTTCCCTGACCATTCATTTTGCCATTTTCCCAGATACCATCAGAATAATTATATCTGGGGCTGTCTACATTAATAAACTGCAGGGCAAGACAGCTCCCCTGAGGCTGTCCATTTTCAAAGTTTCCGTAAAACAGGATTTCTGGCATGGTAAGCACCAGACCTGTACCCTCTATATTTTCAGAAATACCGTTTCCGTCATAAAGAAACCGCATTCCTTCAAAAGTTCCATAAAACATCTCTGCCAGAACTTCCTGCTTTTTATCTAACAGCTTGGCTGTCTGGGTCATGTCTTTTGTTTCCATGGACTTTCGAAGATCTTCTAACAGCTGTTTCTGGTCCTGGGACATTGCTTCGTATTTGGTCTGTAAGGGATCTGATTGTTCTTCTATTGTCTCTTCAGTTCCTGTTGTTTTCTGTTGATCTTCAGACAGACTATCACCCGTATTTTTACCTACCTGTGTTATATCAGTGTCCTCTGCTTTCTCCTGTCCGGAAGCCGGGCTTCCTGCCACTGGCATATTTCCTGTCCCAAAGGCTCCTGCCGCCGGAAAGACCAGTATAAAAGCAGCTGCCACTGCCACCCACTGTTTTGTTGCTTTATTTCCAATTTTTTCCAGTTTTTCAGTCAGTTTCATGTTCTTATCACTTTCTGTATCATATCCACGCCTGCACCAGCCGTCTGCATCCTTGGATGATCTCTTTTTCTTTCAGGCTGGCATAACCTAATATAACAGTAGACGGAAAGCGGTTCTTTCCCTCTCCAATCACAAAATCACTCATTCCATATACCCGTACCCCCGCCTTTGCAGCTGTTTCCACCAGCTTTTTTTCCGGCATTCCCTTTTTGTGGGTTAGAAGCACATGGATCCCGGCGTATTCTCCCTGTATATCAAAAACCGGTTCCAGTTCTTTTAAGCCATTTAACAATGTATCATGTTTTCCTTTGTAAACTGCCCTCATCCTGTTTAAATGGCGTTCATAGTAACCTTCTGTAATAAAATGCGTCAGGATATTCTGGTCTATACGGGATACAGTAGAAGCATAAAATCCCGCTTTTTTCCTGTATAAGGCTAAAAGAGACTCTGGAAGGACCATGAAACCAACTCGGATCGCAGGCGCAATGGAACGTGAAAAGGTTCCCATGTAGATCACTTTCTGGCTATCATCCATTCCCTGGAGAGCAGGGATCGGACGGCCTTTGTAGCGGAACTCGCTGTCATAATCATCTTCGATAAGATAACGGCTTTCTTCTGCTTTTGCCCATTTTAAAAGCTCCTGCCTTCTTTTGATCGGGATAACGATACCGGTTGGATACTGGTGAGACGGCATAACATAAGCAATACCTGCCTGTGTTTTTTCAAGTTCTCTTACGTTCATTCCCCAACGATCCATGGACACCGGAAAAACTGGATGTCCCAAACTTTCAAATACACGGAACGCCTGCTTATAAGTAGGATTTTCCAGGGCAATTCCTGTGTTTCTCCCGATCAGCTGTGAAAGAAGCATTAAAAGATATTCACTTCCTGCACCTACTAAGATCTGTTCCGGCCGGCAGTGGACACCTCTTGCAGAATGAAGATAATCCCTTATGGCCTGGCGCAGGCTGTATTCGCCCTGTGCATTTCCCACTGCAAACATATCTTTATTATCATCTACCAGGGTATTTTTGCTCAATTTTCTCCATGTATTAAAAGGGAAGCTGTCCAGGTCAATACCTCTTGGAGAAAAATCCACTTTACATGGAAAAAGCTTCAGGTCATCCTGCTCTTCTTTTTCCTCTAGCTCTCCCTGGTATTTTACCTCTACCAATTCTTCGATCTGGCAGACAAAATAACCTTTACAGGGAAGTGCCTCTATATACCCCTCAGACAGCAGCTGTTCATAAGCCAACTGGGTGGTACTTCTGCTTACATGAAGATTGCCTGCAAGGATCCTGGTAGAAGGCAGTCTGCTTCCGGCGCGAAGCCTTCCTGCGCGGATCTCTCCTTTAATATAGGTGTAGATCTGCTCATAAAGAGGCGTATCGTCTTTATTTTCAATAGGCACCATTAATTCCATGATGGTCTCCTTTTTCACAACGTAAAAAGCTCTCTGTTTCCAGAGAGCCTCATTGTTTTGCTTCATTTCATTATTTCGGCAGTTTGAACGAACTCTTCAGAGAAACAATCCTGTTAAATACAGGATTTTCCTTAGTGCTGTCCTTGCAGTCCGCGCAGAAATAACCATTTCTTACAAACTGGAAGCTGTCATAGGCTTCCGCCTGTGCAAGAGCAGGCTCACCATAGCACTCTTTTAAGATTGTAAGAGAATTTGGATTTAAGTTCAGGGTTCCGTCTGCATTCAGCTTGCCCTTTTCCTCATCTACGATATTCTCATAGAGACGACATTCGATCTTCTTTGCAGTTGGTACAGCTACCCAGTGGATTGTTCCTTTTACCTTTCTGCCTTCAAAGCCGGAACCGCTCTTTGTCTCAGGATCATAGGTTCCATGTACTACAGTTACATTTCCATTTTCATCTTTTTCACAGCCAGTGCATTTTACAAAATAAGCGCCCATAAGACGTACTTCATTTCCCGGGAACATACGGAAATATTTCTTAGGCGGTTCTTCCATAAAGTCTTCTCTTTCGATATAAACTTCACGGCTGAATGGAACCTTTCTGCTTCCCAGTTCTGAATTTTCCAGGTTGTTTGGAACATCCAGCTCTTCTACCTGGCCTTCCGGATAGTTATCGATCACCAGTTTTACAGGATCTAAAACAGCCATCATACGGGCTTTTTTAAGCTTTAAGTCTTCACGGATGCAGTATTCAAGCATCGCATAATCAACAGAGCTGTTTGCCTTGGAAACGCCAACTAACTCTACAAAACGTTTGATAGACTCTGGTGTATAACCTCTTCTGCGCAGTGCAGCGATGGATACCAGACGCGGATCATCCCAGCCATCTACAATACCATCTTCTACCAGTTTCTTGATATAACGCTTTCCTGTAACCACATTAGTCAGATACAGCTTTGCAAACTCAATCTGACGAGGTGGATTCTCAAATTCACACTCTTTTACTACCCAGTCATAAAGAGGGCGATGATCTTCAAATTCCAAAGTACAGATAGAGTGGGTAATGTGCTCTACAGCATCTTCGATCGGATGAGCAAAGTCATACATCGGATAGATACACCACTTATCACCTGTATTGTGATGGTGCATATGAGCCACACGGTAAATGACCGGATCTCTCATGTTGATATTAGGAGAAGCCATATCGATCTTTGCACGCAGAACTTTCTCGCCATCCTGATATTTGCCTTCCTTCATCTCCTCAAAAAGACGCAGGTTCTCTTCGATGGAACGGTTTCTGTATGGGCTTTCCTTACCTGGAGTATTGAAATCGCCTCTGTACTCTCTGATCTGCTCTGCGCTTAAGTCACAGACGAATGCTTTTCCCTTCTTAATAAGAAAAACAGCACACTCATACATTTTCTCAAAATAGTTGGATGCAAAGAACAGTCTGTCCTCAAAGTCTGCTCCCAACCACTTTACATCTGCCATGATCGACTCTACAAACTCGCTTTTTTCCTTTGTAGGGTTTGTATCATCAAAACGCAGGTTGAATTTACCATTATATTTCTGTGCCAGTCCATAGTTTAAAAGAATAGACTTGGCATGTCCGATATGCAGATAACCGTTTGGTTCTGGTGGAAAACGGGTCTGGACATGGTCATAAACCCCTTCTGCCAGATCCTTGTCAATTTCCTGCTCTATAAAGTTCTTGGAAACCGGCTCTTTTTCTTCGGTCTCTATTACCATATCTTTCTCTGCCATAAATGTTCCTCCGTGATCTGTCATCATAATTATTTAAAATCATATCACATTTTCCGGCTGTAGTAAAGTCACAGCTTTTGTATCATTATTACTTGTTTATAGTTCAGCCATGCACCGGTTTGAATGAGAAAGTATATTGCAAGCTTGCTTGCTTGAGCACTTTTTGAACTTTTTTTCATTTTCCCGTTGACAAAAGCTATCCCTCATGATAGTATATATGAGGTTCGCTTCTGACGAACAAGAAATGCTGCTGTGGCTCAGTCGGTAGAGCGTCGCATTGGTAGTGCGGAGGTCACGGGTCCGATTCCCGTCAGCAGCTTTTCATTTTCATCAGAACCGGCGAATTTCATATAGTTGCTGCTGTGGCTCAGTCGGTAGAGCGTCGCATTGGTAGTGCGGAGGTCACGGGTCCGATTCCCGTCAGCAGCTTAAGAAAGAGTGGAAGCTTTTGGGTATCAAAGGTTTCTGCTTTTTTATTATGTCTTTCAATCAAAAAATACTATAATATTTTTTTAGGAGATGAACCACATCAAGTTCATCTCCCTATGTATTAATCCATATATGATCATTATCCCTTCAAAACTTTATGGATCATTTCAATAGTTTCACCAGTTTCTCTGGCGATATCTTCTTCTGATTTTCCAGAGATATACAGACGAAAAATCACTCTTGCTTGTTCTATTCCTTGCTCTATTCCAAGCTGTTTGCCCTGCTCTATTCCAAGCTGTTTGCCCTGCTCCATTCCAAGCTTCATGCACTCTTCTTTAAACATCCGCTTTACTTTTTCTTCGTCATATTCATAAATACTCACTTTGATCACCTCCGCACGGTTTTTGCTCAGGAACTCTGCAAGAATCCCTCTTTGGATGCAGTCCTCTACGGCTTCGTTCACTGCTTCTGACAGTGGTATTTTCTTACTCAGACGTTTCCGGACTTCGCTTACAAACTGGGCATAGTCACTTAATTGTCTGCATCGCTCCATTAATATTTTATTATAGCCTACATTTACATTTAATACTAATGTTTCCAGTTCCAGGCTTATGTGTTCCGCTTTCTTCGCATATAAGCTGGACAATTTTAAGACTTCTCTTTCCTGCATATTTTCCAGACCATTGTAAAACACCACAAATTTCGGCTCCGGGATCTGTACCGGGACGCTTCCATACAAGAACAGGTCTTTTGTCAGCTCTGAATATACATCCGATACATAAAACAGGTTGCGCAGGGGAAGATTAGGATTTTTCGTTGACTGGTGTTCATATAGCAGTAATTCATCATATAAAACAAATGAAACGTCATTTTTCATTTCTAGATAAAGGGCACTTTCCAATGTGGTTACTTTTAGATCGTCCTCATTTTCATAGTCCGTTTCATTCATAGCATTATACAATGCTAAAAGTGCTTTCTTTTCCCTAAACACCATACGAAAGATACGGTCTTTGTAATTCCGCGCTGCATTTGGTACATCTGTAATAATCCCTGTTTCTTTCACGCTTCTGTTTTTTACCATATTTTGTCCTCCTTACTTCTTTGGAGGATTCCTTTTGCCTTTATCATCCTGGAATCCTCTCTGCTTTGTTGTTGGATTTTAAGCATTGAAGATTTCTAAGATTTTTTGCAAAAGAAAATGGCGAATGCCTTTAGAACTAATAGAAACATCAAGCTTAGTTTTACTATAGCATTTTATATTCATTTAGGCAAGGGGGATTTTTGGATTATCAAAAAAGGAGATGAACCGCTTCTGATCCATCTCCCAATTTTATTTTACATACTTTATCTGATTACCGGATAAAATTAGTTTTGACCTTATCCTCTGCCACTGGAACAGCCACACCAGCTTTCTTTCCTGCTTCGATGCATTTTAACAGCCATGCCATGTTCTTTCCAAGGACACGCATGATCTGGACTCCTTCTTCGTCTCTCATTACTTCTTCTGGTGCATTTCCGTGTACCATGTTCCAGTAACAGGAAGATACGACCGGCATCTGGTGATAAGAAAAATATTTGGTAAGCACATCTAAAGTAGCAGTAGTTCCGGCCCTTCTGGCGGAAGCTACGGCAGCTGCCGGTTTATAGAGCATATCTTTTCCTGCTACTGATGCCAGACGGTCCATAAATTCGATGATCTGACCGTTTGGGGATGCCCAGTAAACAGGGGAACCTACTACTAATGCATCAGATTCTTTTAATTTAGCTGCTGCTGCCTTTACATTTTCCATATCCGGATCACCGGCCTGGAATACTTCTGTTTCAATTCCTTCTGCCTTTAATGCATCTGCAACTACATTCAGTGCTGTGTAGGTGCATCCGTTCTTTCTTGGACTTCCGTTTAATAATAAAACCTTCATTTTCATTTTCTCCTCATGTATATCTATTCATCCTGAACCAGCCCGCGCAGGCGGACAACAGGATCAATTTCATAAATAAATGTGTTATAAGATACCTTCGTAGCCTTCTCTTAGTATATCACAGGATGCGTCAAATTTTTCTTTTTCTTCTTTCGTTAATGACAACGGCAATATCCTCTGTACCCCGTTCTGATTCAGGATACAAGGAACACCGGTAAATACATCCCTTTGGTCATATTCGCCTCTGAGCATGGCAGATACCGTAAGAACGCTGCGCTCATCCCCTAAAATAGCCTTGGTAATGCGGGTCAGTGCCATGCCGATGCCATAGTAAGTTGCTTTCTTTGCCTCAATGATCTTGTAGGCTGCCGTGCGCACCTCTTCTTCAATACGGAATAAATGGGTAGTCAGGGAAGATTCCAGTTCCCGGTCAAGTTCTAAAATGGACTTAGTTGCCAGAAATGCCTGGCTCCAAGGAACAAATTCGCTGTCTCCATGCTCTCCCATCACATAGGCATGGATATTTCTGGGATCAACCTGCAAAAACTCTCCTAAAAGATATCGGAGTCTTGCTGTATCCAGGGCAGTACCGCTTCCCAAAACCCGGCGGGGATTAAAACCAGACAATGTGCATGTAATGCGGGTCATAATATCCACTGGATTAGTAGCTACCAGAAATATGCCGTTAAAGCCAGAAGCTGTCACCGGTTCGATAACAGAACGGAACACCTTGGTATTTCTCTTTAAAAGATCCAGGCGGGTCTCCCCCTGTTTCTGGGCCACTCCTGCTGCAATGACCACCAGATCTGCGTCCTGGCAGTCCTTATATTCCCCGGCATAGATTTTCATGCTGGAACCAGCAAATGCAAGTCCATGATTTAAATCCATGGCTTCGCCTTCTGCCCGTTTTTTATCCACATCTATCAATACCAGTTCATCACACACTGACTGGTTTAGCAGGCAGTATGCATAGCTCATGCCTACCATTCCCGTGCCTACAATAACTATCTTTCTTTTATCTGTTTTCATAAAAACTCCTTCCTGAACAAACACACTCTATCCAGCAAGGAGTTTCCAGAAATTTCCGGGGCAGTTTCAAATTTTTACCGGTTTTTCCAGATTTTTACAATTTTTATATTCTTGCCATCTTCTTCTCCATCAGTTCTGCATTGCTGCTGTAGATAATGGCTGTATCCTTGCTGATCACATTTTGTCTGTAAAGAGCAAGGAGGCTGTTGTCCATGGATACCATCCCCTCTTCCTGGGATGTAGAAATAATGCCGTCGATCTGGTGGGTCTTTGACTCACGTATCATATTCCGGATAGCATTATTTAAGAACATGATCTCAAAAACAGGGCGTTCCCCACCGTCCAGTGCGGGCACCAGCTGCTGACAGATCACTGCATCCAATACCATGGAAAGCTGGGTGCGGATCTGCTGCTGCTGGCTTGGCGGAAATGCATCGATCACACGGTCAATGGTATTGGCTGCTCCCAGTGTATGCAATGTTGACAGGATCAGATGACCTGTTTCTGCTGCAGTCATGGCAATACTGATAGTTTCATGATCACGCATTTCCCCAAGCAGGATCACATCCGGTGCCTGGCGCAGGGAAGCCCGAAGGCCTGAAACATAGCTGTCCGTATCCGTTGCGATCTCTCTCTGGGTAACAACACTCTTTTTGTGCCTGTGAAGATACTCAATAGGATCTTCCAACGTAATAACATGGGCATTGCGGTTTTTATTGATCTCATCAATGATACATGCAAGTGTAGTGCTTTTACCGCTTCCTGCAGGTCCAGTTACAAGCACCATGCCTCTGGTAAGCTTTGCTATTCCCATGATCACATCCGGCAGATTTAACTGGCCTGCATCCGGCAGTTCAAACCGTACTACACGGATGACTGCTGCCAGAGAACCTCTCTGTCTGAAAATATTGGCCCTGAACCTGGAAACACCAGGGATCGCAAAAGAAAAATCATCATCCCCATGGGCTAATATCCGCTCCATGCTCCTGTTTTTTGCAATCTCATATATTCTTGTTATCATCTGGTCCATCTCATCCGGCATAATCTTTTCTTCGCCCTGGCAGATGATACGTCCGCCGATCTTGTAAGAAAAAGGCATACCGGGAACCAGGAAGATATCCGCTGCATTCTGTTCCACAGCCTGTGTAAGAAGCTCCATTACCTCCATTACTCTTCCTCCCGTTATCATTCCCACTTTTCTTTATTTTAAACTTTTTGACCTGCAAAAGGGCTAATTTCCACCCCACACAGGCATAGAATCGTCAATCTCATAATTACCGCTGTCATATACATACCAGGACTTTACTTCGTACCTGTTTTCATTCCCTGTAAGAGCCAGATCAATGTGCAGCGCCTGTCCTCGTTCCATGGAAATATCTGTACTGATGTACCCTGTTTTCTCATCCACATTACAGCCAAGTTCCAAAGCTACGTTCCCGGCCAGGGTTTTTATCTCGTCCTGGGACATAACTCCTATGGTTTCTTTCTTCAAAATGGCATCGGCCTGCTTTAACCATTTTTCCCCCTGTGCATCTGCCCGGTAATACTCTGTCACAGCCTTGGCGCTTCTGACCGCCAGACTCTGGTCTCCTCTGGCACTGCTTAAAGACAACAGACTAAAGGTAGCCAGACACAGGATGATAAAAATGAGTATCAGTGATGTCAGACCGATATTTACTTTATGTTTAACTGCCTGTCCAGCCATTCTCCCACCTGCTTTCTATGATAAACTTCGATATCTTGATGTAAGTGTCAAAAGTATAAATTGCGTTTGTGCTCGCACAAACAAGCAATTTATACTTATTGACACGCCGAACACCGAAAACGAAATAAAATGGTGTGAACACGCCATTTTATGGGAGTTTGAGGTGTTCGAGGATTGCGGGAATTGCATAGCAATGGAGCAATCCGGTTACATCAGTGAGTGGCAAAATTTACTTTTGACACTCACATCATATCTTTTCTTTTCAGAAAGGCAAAAAAACTACGGTTTTACATATTGTTCTGTAAAAATATGGAAAATTTCACTTCCATGGTCAGTTGAAGTTCCATAATCAAAAATGACCACTGCAATCTCTTTCATCTGGTCTTTCATGCCTGTCATGATCTCTCCGGCATAAGCCAGTTTTTTACCATTTTTTTCCAATTCTCCCGTATCAGGATAACAGTTCCACTCTTTATCCCATACTACCTGGTATGTATGGATATCTTCGCTGCTTTCTATGGACTGATACATTGCATTTGCATCCGGATCTCCAGTTTTCCATTTTTCAAATATCTTCTGAAAATTGTCATCAGGCACGGAATTACCAAAATTTTCTGTATTTCCCGCCTTTACCTCTTCTACCAGACTTTCAGCTGCCAGAACTGCGCGATTAAGATCCCGTCCGTTTTTGCTAAGACGATCTGCCTGCACAAAAGCAGACAGACACATTGCCACGCAAAGCATAAAAAATCCTGCAGCTATCACCATTTCCATTAAAAACGGTCCGGAACCAGACCCTCTATTTCTGCTCATTGGCATCCTTTCCTCCGCTTCTTAATGAAAGTTTTAAGCCCGCTGCGCCTTCGCCTAATGTCTGCAGTGTGATGGTATTTTTCTCTTTTTCCATAGAAAGACCGGCGCATTCCAGTATCTCAAGGCCGTCATCCAGACCCAGACCGCTGTTCTCATCTGTAAACAGTTCCCGGATGCTGCCGTCTTTCCAGTAGATCCATGTGTGGTATTTTTCTTCCCCAACCTGCTGTTTTAGCTGTAAAACAGAAGTACCGTCTACTTCTATTATATCCACACTATTTTCTCTGTCACCCTGACGTATTTTGTTCGCTATATAGCTTATTGCAGTGGTGCCTGAAAAATTGGCATCACTTCGTTTTATGATATTTTCATACACCCTACTTCCCATAAGAACAGAAAAAAGGGCGCATAAAACGAATACAAGAAACAGAAGCATGGTAAAAAGACCGCTTATGGCCGATCCCTTTGTCTGTGTCTTTTCTTTCACTTTACAGCGTCCTCCTGTTCTGCCAGGATCACAGTAATCTCCGGCATGATATTGGAAGCAAATCCGTCATAAAACACATTGTATTTATCATGGTCAATCTGGACCCCGTAATTTTCTTCCAGATATTCCACACTTGGCGGATATCTTCCTTCAATGGCATAACACTGTACGCAGCCCCTTGCAATGGCTTTACGCAGTGTTTCCTGACTCCTTTCACCAGTTCTGTTTAAAAAACCCAGAGAACCGGTCCCAAAAGCCGCAACTGCTGCTAAAAGCAGCAAAAAGGATAACAAAAGCCCTCTAAGCTCCCCTTTATCCTCTTTAACTTTACTTACTCTTATTTTCATAGGTTCCTCCAGTCTGCCAGAATGCATCAGATAGCTGAAAGTACTCCAGCTAAAGGAAGCATAACAGAAAGAAGCACCAGACCTACAGATACTGCCAGCACTGCCACGATCGTGGGTTCAAATCTTGCGATCATATTATCAATGGCTGTGTCCGCTATTTCTTCATAGTCATTAGATATCTCTTCCATTACACCGTCAAGATGGCCGCTTCTGGTACCTACTTTTATCATCTGGATATAAAAGCCAGAGAACATACCCGTTTCTTTTAATGCATCATAATAGCTTTCACCCAGCTCCAGCTTTTCAGAGCATTTTTTCAGCTGCTCTGATATCACATCATTTTCAGCCAGCCCGCCTGCCAGTTCAAGGCCTTTTTCAAATTCCAGTCCGCTTCTTAATGTCAGGGAAAGAACAGCTGTGAAACGTCTTTTTGCAATGGCCTGGGCGATCTTGCTGCGATTCTTTATCTGGCGGATCACATTCTGGATAAAGTTCACATGAATACCCATTTTCGCTGCAATACTCATTCCCGCAACCACCACTGCGATCAGTGCCACTAAAACAAGAGCCACTCCGCTGAAAATCCCACCCAACCGGATAGCGGACTGTGCCACAGGTGACATTTCTGCCCCCAGCTGTTCATAGACCTTTGAAAAAATAGGCATTACCTTTACAAACAGGACAAATAAGACTACAAGAAGCATAAGGATCATCATAGCCGGATAAGTCACAGCATTTTTCACTGCCTTGATCAGACGGTCTTCTTTCTCATAATAGTCAGAAAGAGATTTCATCATCTGATCCAGAGTACCTGTTTCCTGTCCCAGCTTTGCCATGCGGACCACATAGGCCGGAAATACGCCTGTATCTTCCAATACCTTAAAACAAGGATCTCCCAGTTCTGCCCCCTCTGCCATATAAAGAAGCATTTTCTTTTCATTTTCATCTTCAGCATCCTCTGCCATAATGGAAAATCCCTCATCTAAAGGTACTGCCGCTTCCAGAAGCAGAGAAATCTGCAGGCAGAACGCAGACAGCTGGCTGCAGGAATAGGAGCGCCACTGTCTGGTCTTCTCATCTTTTTTTTCTAAATCTGCCATTGCATTTCCCCCTGTAATTCGTTACAGCTTTTAATAGCTGTATTTTGCCTTATAATTGCCACCATTTCCAATATACTGCATGATCTCCTTGCTCTGCTTTCCAGAAGAAGCAAATGTAGGATCCATCAGTTTCCAGTCATGACCATCAAAATAGATCACATTGTCCACCCATCCCTGACCTTCCAGGAATACATTGATCCATGCGTGGTAAAGGCTTCCTGTATATCCTACTACCAGCTTGGTCGGGATATCCTGAGACCGCAGCATAGCTGTCATCAAAGCCGCATAATCAAAGCAGATGCCCTTTTTCTGCGCAAGGACCACATCTACATTAGGCAGGTATCCGGATTGTACAGACTGTGCTTTTGCTGTATCATAGGTCAGATTGTTAATAACGTAATTATAAATGGCGGTAACTACTCCGATCTGGTCTGTAACTCCAGATGAAAGTTCTGCTCCCTTCTGCACAGCCGCACTGGCAGGATTAAAGTTTACATACTGATTGGGATATAAAAACGGTCCAAAGGTATCTGTGATATTTACATCCAGACTCTGGCTGAACGCCTGGGAATACTGGGTTCCCTGGATATTTTCAAACACTTTTACCTGATAGGAGCCATTTCCTTCAGATAAAGGAAATACCTCATAGGTGCCACTGCTGTTTAAATCGTAAGTGTAAGTCTCTGAACCACTTTTTGATACTTGTACCTTAATCTTGCCAACACTGCCGGTATATTTCACCATAATGTAGCCGGAAGCTGTATTCGATGCATCCAAAGTGGCTTTATCATTTTTATATACTGTCACACCGGAAGCAATAGGTGTCAGCACATGGCTTCCTGCCGGTTTGCTATACAAAGGCACCTGTGTATCTTCAATGGTAGTCCGGGAATTCTGCTGTGCTGCCAGACCGGTCATAAGAAATGCCTGACCTGATGTTATTACTGTTGCTGCTGCCAGTAAGGCAGCTGTTATCTTTTTTGTTCTTTCCAAAACTGCTCAACTCCTTGTTCTGCCGTATACCAAAGCGATCCGTACTACTTATTTAGCCAGACGCTGGCGCACGATCTCATAAGCCAGCACACCTGCTGCAACAGAAGCATTCAGGGAATCAATATCTCCCTTCATAGGAATGGATGCTACCATATCGCAGTGCTCCTTTACAAGTTTGCTGACGCCTTCCCCCTCATTTCCGATCACAAGTCCCATAGGACCGGCAAGGTTCATTTTGTACATCACATCGCCGCCCATATCAGCACATACAAACCAGAGACCTCTCTTTTTTAAATCTTCCATTGTAGCGGTCAGGTTTGTAACTTTTGCAACCGGAGTATAATTTAACGCGCCGGCCGATGTCTTTGCAACGGTAGCTGTCAGGCCTACTGCACGACGCTTTGGAATAATAACCCCATGTGCGCCAGCCAGATTGGCAGTACGGATGATAGCACCCAGATTGTGGGGATCTTCAATCCCGTCAAGCAGGAATAAAAAAGGCGGTTCTCCCTTTTCTTCTGCCAGCTTTAACATATCTTCTACTTCTGCGTATTCATAAGCAGCAGCATAGGCAATGACACCCTGGTGTTTTCCTGTCTCAGACATCTGGTCCAAGCGTTCTTTTGCAACATAATTGATAATAGTATCGTACTTTTTAGCTTCTCTGACAATGGTTCTTACAGGGCCGTCCTGGCAGCCGTCTAATACAAACAGCTTGTCAATGGTCTTGCCGGAACGAAATGCCTCTAATACGGCATTGCGGCCTTCTATAGTCAGTTCTTCGTATCTCATTTATGACTCTCCTTTTTGTTCTGGTGATCCTGTTTTCATTTCCAATGCACCAATTCTTTCAAGCCCTGTGCTCACAAGCTGTGTAAGACGTTCAAATCGTTCTTCAAGGAACAGCCAGCCAACCAGTGCCTCAAAACCAGTTGCTGTACGGTAATCTGCCATAGTAGCATGTTTTGCCATGGTAAAGGATTTAGCATTACGTCCTCTTTTATATACTGCATGTTCCTGTGCTGTCAGATCTTCTTCTAAAAGATGGATCATGGCAGCCTGTGTACCTGCTTTGACCAGCTCTGCACTTTTTTTGTGAAGCTTGTTCACCTGGATACTGCCTTTGTTCACTACTTTGGCACGGATCATTACTTCATAAACTGCATCTCCAATATATGCCAGTACCAAAGGAGAATAGGTCCCTGCATCTACAGGGCCCATTTCCATTGTCTTTTTATAAAATTCCAGAAAGGCCTTTAAAGTTATGCTCTCTTCCACTTTACGCCCTCTCTGGTATCTTCTAGGACAATACCCATATCCAGAAGTTTTCCTCTGATCTCGTCTGCAAGAGCAAAGTTTCTGTCTTTTCTTGCCTGCTGTCTTGCTGCGATCATTTCCTCGATCTCGCTGTCAAGGACTTCTGCCTTTCTCTCTGTGATGATGCCTAAAACATCACATAACTGTTCGATTTCCTTTAACAGGCAGGAAATATAGGATTTGGTGCTGGAAGCATCTGCTGTGGAGTTAGCAAGTTTTACCAACTCGAAAATAGCGGAAACAGCATCTGCTGTGTTAAAATCATCCTCCATAGCTGCCTCATATTTTTCACGCAGCTTCTGTACTTCCACCATCTTTTCCTGCTCTGCACAGGTCTCAGCAGCACCTTCTGCCTTTGCATCCAGTTCTTTTAAGCGGTCTACTGCCGTAATGATACGCTCTAATCCGTTCTTAGAAGCCTCCATCAGTTCTGCGCTGAAGTTGATCGGGCTTCTGTAATGTGCGCTTAACATAAAGAAACGCAGTACCTGCAGGTCATATTTCTCAGCAATATCACGAACAGTAAAGAAGTTGCCCAGTGATTTAGACATCTTCTTATTATCAATATTTAAGAAACCATTGTGCATCCAGTAGTTTGCAAAGGTCTTATCATTTGCGCATTCACTCTGTGCGATCTCATTTTCATGATGTGGGAAGATCAGATCTTCACCGCCTGCATGGATATCGATCTGGTCTCCAAGATAATGCTTTGCCATAACAGAACACTCAATATGCCAGCCTGGACGTCCCTGGCACCATGGAGACTCCCAGTAAGGCTCTCCTTCTTTTTTCGGCTTCCAAAGAACGAAATCGTTTGGGTCTTCCTTTACTTCTTCACCACTTACCTTTAATTCACGGAAGCCGGACTGAAGTTCATCTAAATTCTTATGGGATAATTTGCCGTATTCTTTAAAGGATTTTACCTTAAAATATACAGTTCCGTCATCTGCAACGTAAGCATGTCCCTTATCGATCAGTGTCTGGATCATGGTGAGCATGCCCTGGATCTCCTGGGTTGCCTGTGGATTTACAGTAGCAGGCTTTACATTTAATGCTGCCATATCCTTTTTGCACTCTTCAATATAGCGTTTGGAGATAACTTCTGCATCTACGCCTTCTTCATTTGCCTTCTTGATGATCTTGTCATCTACATCAGTGAAGTTGGATACATACTGTACATCATATCCCTTGTACTCAAAATAGCGGCGTACTGTATCGAATACGATCATCGGTCTTGCATTTCCAATGTGGATCAGATTGTAAACCGTAGGTCCGCATACATACATTTTCACCTGTCCCGGTGTTAATGGGACAAATTCTTCTTTTCTTCTTGTGAGAGTATTAAAAATCTTCATAATTCCTCCTCATTTCCGCGCTTTTTCATACGCACATTTATTTATGCTATCCCTTTTATCACTTAAACTTTACTTTTGAGGACCACAGCAGCCTCCACAGCCCCCACAGCCTTCATTTATTATTTTATTATCATAGCAGTAATCAGCTACTTCCGTCAATAATGTAATTGCCTGGGATGAGATTCCTTCGCCTGTCCCTGTAAAGCCAAGGCCCTCTTCTGTGGTAGCTTTTACGCTGACTCTGGATACATCCAGATGAAGAGCCTCTGCAATGTTTTCAGCCATTGCCGGACGGTAATTTAACAATTTAGGGCGCTGGGCAATAATAGTGGCATCAATATTTTCCACTATATAACCCTTTTCTTCTAACAGTTCTCCTACTTTTTTCAGCAGTTCAATACTGGAAATGCCTTCATATTCTGGATCTGTATCCGGAAAATGCTGTCCGATATCCCCTAAGGCTGCTGCTCCCAGCAGAGCATCCATAACTGCATGAACAAGAACATCCGCATCGGAATGTCCTAAAAGTCCTTTCTCATATGGGATCTCTACACCGCCAAGGATCAGTTTTCTTCCCTCTACCAGTTTGTGTACATCATATCCCTGTCCAATCCTCATTTATTTCATGTCTCCTTTATAACTGATATGTTCTCTCGGAATCTTTCTGTGCCTGATTTTGTGAGAAGTTTTTTTGTCAGTTGTACCCAAATTTCTGAGGCGTACGCGGTGCGTACGGTGATGAAATCCGAATGCGACTGGCAAAAAACCGGCCACAAAGGCAGGTACAGGAAAGACTCCGAGAGGACATCTGATCTGTATAAAATACTTTTTATCAGGCGAGCCACGTTATCAGAACATCATCCGCACTTTCCGTGGTATACATTCAGCCTGTATATCATTTACATTGCCGCATACTTCTCCGTCTACATGAACCGGAAAAGAGGCATCTGTATGTATTCTCACTTCCCGGCATTCGTAGGTCCTGAGCCCTTTATAACGTTTTCTTCTGCCTGTCATAGCGCTTAAAAGAAGCGGGATCAGCTTCAACCGGTTGGCATAGCTGACTACACAAATGTTCATCAGCCCGTCTTTTCCATCTGCCTTTGGTGCAAAAACAAAGCCGCCGCCTTCTGAAGGCTGGATATGACAAGATATAAACAGGATATTATTAAATTCTACCCTTTTTACACCATCCAAAACAATATATCCCCTGGAAGAACGGCATTTAAAAAACTGGCTGATACCAAGAAGCAGATAAGAAAGCCTGCGAAAACCCATGTGGCCTAAGCGGCTGCGAAGTCTGGAATCGCGGGCCGCCTGACAGACAGCTGCGTCAAAGCCGATTCCGGCACTAACTAAAAACCGCCTGTGAAATGGTTCTCCTTTTCCATAAGAAAGAACGCCGTAATCGATCACGGAGAAGTGCCTTGGGTAAAGCTGCTTTTTCAGACACCGCACAGGACTTGCCGGCATATGAAGACTTCGCCATAAGTCATTTCCTGTTCCTGCCGGGATATAGCCCAGATTTAAAGGACCATGGAAGGAAGCTCCATCTAAAACTTCATTCATGGTGCCGTCTCCGCCAACAACAATAAGGAAGCAAGGCTTTCCTGCTTCCTTGGTCAATTCCCTGGACGCTTCTCTGGCTTCACCGGTCCCGTTTGTCAGAACCGCTTCGTATTCAATATTGTGCCGATCCATATAACCGGCGATGGCTCTCCATACCTTCCATCCTCTGCCTGAGCCTGCATTTGGATTGATGATAAAATGGTACATAGGCAAACGGGTGTCCTTTCTCGTTTCTGTATAAACTCAGTTCCATGCACTGACGGCGCTTGTTCCTCTTTCTGCGTAGACTCAGGTCCACGCGCTGACGCGCTCATCTGTCTGCTGACGCAGACGGGACCTTCGTTAATAAGCTTGCAAAAAACAAATGCCGCCCTTGGCGGCGCTTGTTTTTTTCTGCGCTTATTACATTATACCATACCACTGTTGAAAAACATATAAAACACATCGAAAATTTCTATTAAAAATGCCCATAGCCGTTACAGCCATTAACTTCTCAGTATATATGAAAGCTGTTTTCCTGTTTACAGGGAATATCTGTGATCTCCATATCTGATACTTCGATCCAGTTTTGTTCCTGGATACGTTTTAAAAGTTCCTGGATATCCAGAGGCTGTCCCTGCACTTCCATTTCCACCCGACCATCCCAGAGATTCGTCACCCATCCAGTCAACCCCAGTGACTGGGCAATATAATAAGAACGATATCGGAATCCTACTCCCTGGACCCTTCCAGAGAAATAAATATGTTTTCTCACTGTATTTTTCATAAAGCACCTGCTTTTCCAATATGTATTTTATTTTTCATGATCATTTTCCGTTTTATCTAATTTATATTGCAAAAAAGCAACCTGCTTTCACAGATTGCCTCTTCGTTCATAGCGAGAGGGGGATTCGAACCCTCGACACCACGGGTATGAACCGTGTGCTCTAGCCAACTGAGCTATCTCGCCATATTTAGTTAATGGATGGGGCCTACAGGGCTCGAACCTGTGACCCTCTGCTTGTAAGGCAGATGCTCTCCCAGCTGAGCTAAGACCCCATGCAAAATAGCGGAAGGGAGATTCGAACTCTCGACACCACGGGTATGAACCGTGTGCTCTAGCCATCTGAGCTATTCCGCCATATTATTTAATTGGATGGGGCCTACAGGGCTCGAACCTGTGACCCTCTGCTTGTAAGGCAGATGCTCTCCCAGCTGAGCTAAGACCCCTTATCGGCTCTCACACTTGTCTCAAATGCGATTGCTTGAATAGTATAATTCAAATTGTAGGAATTGTCAACACTTTTTGAAAATTATTTTTTGTATTTAATCCTTTTATTTGTTATCTTGACAAACTAACGTCATTAGTATATTATTTTAACTAATGTCATTAGTTTTTGAAAGGGGTGTTTTTTTGTCACACAAAGGATTAAATAAAGAAATAATCATAAAAGCTGCAGCAGATCTGATAGAAACCCAGGGACGTGAATGTTTTTCTATGCGTCTTCTGGCTGATTCTCTTCAGGTCAAAACCGCTTCTCTTTACAATCATATAAAAAGCATGGACGAACTGATCACAGCCGTTTGTGAATATGGCCTGCAGCTGCAAAAGGAAATGGAAATGGATGCTGTAAAAGAACAGCATGGTGAACAAGCTGTCCGTATCCTTGCTGATACTTACCGCTTATTTGCTAAAGAACACCGGCAGCTCTACTGGCTGATCATGAACACAGCTGCCAAAGATCATCAGGTCCTTGATAATGCTGCTATTCTTATTACAGATCCTTTAAAAAAAATATTTCAGGATTTTCATTTACAAAGTAAAGAACTGGTCCATTACCGCCGGTTATTCCGAGCTATTGTACACGGTTTTATTTCTCAGGAAGAGGAGGGATTTTTCTCCCATTATCCCACCCCTGTAGAAGAAAGTTTTTATTTTTCTATTCAATGTTTTATAGATTGTTTAAAACAAGGCGAAATGAGGTGCTTGCACAATGAAAGAAAAAAATGAGGTGCTGTTTTGCAGTATGCCTATTCCCAAAGCGATCCTGGTTCTTGCAGTTCCAACTGTCATAAGCCAGATCATCACTATCATATATAATATGGCTGATACATTTTTTATCGGGCAGTTAGGTGAACCCAGACAAGTAGCTGCTGCCACATTAAATATGCCTCTTTTCATGTTTATGACAGCTCTTTCCAATCTTTTTGGTGTTGGAGGCTCCAGCCTGATTTCCCGTTTTTTAGGTGCAAATGAACATAAAAAAGCATCTCATTGCTGCGCATTCTGTATTTGGACAACCACTGTATCTGCCTTTTTATATGGTATTTTTATGCTCCTGTTCCGTCCTGTCCTTATGCCAGTTCTTGGCGCAAATGAAGAAACTCTCCCCCTTGCCTCTTCCTACCTGTTCTGGACAATCGGTATCGGTGCTGTACCCACCGTTTTAAATCCGGCACTTGCCCATCTGATCCGTGCAGAAGGCTATTCTAAACAAGCCAGTTTCGGTGTTGCTTTCGGAGGTGTTTTAAATATCCTGCTGGATCCGCTTTTCATTTACGGTCTGCGGCTTCAGATCACTGGTGCTGCCATTGCAACATTAATCTCCAATACCATTGCCATGCTTTATTTCCTGCACTTTATCTGGAAAATAAGAGCCACAAGCGTACTTACTCTTTCACCACGTATGTACCGGATCACTGACCATATCCCATCTGAAGTACTAAGTATCGGTCTTCCCAGTTTTTTAATCTCCATGATGGGGACTGTCTCCAACACTGTATTAAATCACATTATTGCCGGATACTCTAATATTGCAGTTGCCGGTATGGGAATAGCAAAAAAGATCAACATGCTGGCTTTTGCTGTAGCCCAGGGCATTACGCAGGGGACCTTACCTCTGATCGGATATAATTTTACCTCTGGTAACAGGAAACGGATGCTGGCTGCGATCCGTACTCTCTTTCTGTTCAGCCTTGTTGTTTCCATAACTATCGCTGTCTTACTTTACACAAATGCATCTGGTGTGACCCGTTTATTCATTAATGATCAGGAAACTGTTCAATATGGACGTACATTTTTACATATTATCTGCTCTGCCTGCCCTATGACTACCATGACATTCTTCACTTTAACTGTATTTCAGGCAACCGGTCAGAAGCGTCAGCCGATTCTTTTATCCATGCTGCGTAAAGGAACCGTTGACGTTCCCTTCATGTGTCTGTTCAGCCACATCTTCGGTATTAACGGTGTTGCCTGGGCAACCCCTGTGGCGGAAATAACTTCTCTTATTGTTTCTGCTGCTCTGGTAATCCCATACATCAGAAAGCTTTCAAATCAAAATATCGATCAATGATCTATCTTTCTCTTTGACTGACTGACGCAAAAACAGCCCGGCCGTTTCTCCCCTTGGCCGGGCTGCTATAAATACTCCCTTAAGTATGTGTCTGTTTTATTCTTCCACGTTCTTTTTAAGAATTCCCAAGATAACGCAGCCAACGACCGCTCCTATCACAACTGCCGCCAGATACATTACCGGATTGCCAATAGTAGGCAGTACAAATAATCCGCCATGAGGTGCTCTTAAAGTACAGCCAAAAGCCATAGACAAGCCACCTGCTACTGCTGCACCTGCCAGGCAGGAAGGGATCACGCGGAGAGGATCCTGGGCTGCAAACGGAATAGCTCCTTCTGTGATGAAAGAAAGTCCCATTACATAATTTACAATACCAGACTGACGCTCTTTTTCCGTAAATTTTTTCTTAAAGAAAGTAGTACACAGTGCAATTGCCAATGGAGGCACCATACCGCCTGCCATTACCGCTGCCATTACTTCAAAGTTTCCTTCTGCCAGCTGGGCAGTTCCGAATACATAAGCTGCTTTGTTAAAAGGACCACCCATATCAATAGACATCATGCCGCCAAGGATCATACCTAACATTACACGGCTGGTTCCGCCCATTCCATTTAAGAAGTGGGTCAGTCCGTCATTGATCATGCCCATATATGGGTTGATAAAAGTAGTCACCACTGCTGCAAGGAAAATACCGATCACCGGATATAATAATACCGGTTTGATACCTTCCAGTGACTTTGGCAGTTTGGAAAACAGCTTTTTAAGGCCTAAAACAAGATAACCACCTGCAAAACCAGCAAATAATGCACCCAGGAAACCGGCGTTTACATCTCCGCCTGCAGGATTTGCAAAAGTAGAACCCATTTTTGCGATCAGACCTGCTACCAGACCCACAGCCAGACCTGGACGGTCTGCAATACTCATTGCAATGAAACCTGCAAGGATCGGAAGCATCATGCCAAATGCCTGCTCACCAATGGTCTTTAAGTAAGCTGCAAGAGGTGTATTCTTACCAAAGTTAGATGGATCAATGGAATAATCATCCAGTAAAAACGCCAGAGCGATCAGGATACCACCGCCAATAACAAATGGAAGCATATGGGATACACCGTTCATCAGATGCTTATAGATCTGTCTTCCAATGCTGTCACTTTCTCCCTCAGAAGCTGCACCTGAAACATCTCCACTATAATGATAAACCGGTACTGTTCCGCTTACTGCCTGATTGATCAAAGCCTCTGCCTTGTGGATGCCATCTGCTACAGGAACCATGATCACCGGCTTTCCGTCAAAACGGGCCATTTCCACGTTCTTGTCTGCTGCAACAATGATCGCCTCTGCTGCTGCGATTTCTTCTTTTGTCAGTACATTCTGGGCACCACCGGAGCCGTCTGTTTCAGCCTTCAAGGAAATCCCTAATTTCTTTCCAGTATTTTCCAGATTTTCCGCTGCCATGTAGGTATGGGCAATACCCGTCGGGCACGCAGTAACTGCCAGAACACGGTAATGGGCATTGACAGCAGAAGCATTCTGATCTGACTGGCCAGCTTCCTTCTTTTCTGTCTTCTTATCCTCTGCCCCATTTTTCGCTGCTTGCGTTTTCTTCTCTTCCTCACCAAAGCGTTCATTTTCTGCCTTGTCGATGATATCTAAAAACTCGTCTGCATCCTTTGCCCCGATCAGACTCTCTTTAAAGCCTGGATTCATAAGTAATGTAGACAGTCTGGATAACGCCTGCAAATGTACATCATCTCCTGCTGCCGGTGCTGCGATCATAAAGATCAGGTTTGCCAGAGAACCATCAAATGCCTCATAATCAACGCCCTCAGGAACCACCATAGCTGCCAGTCCCGGCTCTTTTACAGCATCTACCTTCGCATGTGGGATAGCGATTCCTTCACCGATAGCTGTACTTCCAAGTGCTTCTCTTGCTAAAATTCCCTCTTTATACCCCTGTATACTGTTAAGCCGTCCTCCAGCATCCATCAGTGAGATCAGTTTATCAATGGCCGCATTTTTATCTGCCACCTTTACGCCCAGTTCAATGCTTTCCTTTTTTAACAGCTCTGTAATACGCATGCGTATACCTCCTTATAAATTTCAATCTGCTTTTTCATTCTCATTTTGTAACTGTTCAGAGCCAAGCAAAATTTCAAAAAACAGGTATAAAATGCTTGCATCTTTAAAACTGTTTTTGAAATTTTATTTGGCGGATACGCCACACCGACGAAATGCGTAGCATTTTGGAGGTTGGATCTGAACAGTTACCTCATTTTTTATCATTTATCATTGCAGCTGTCCTAACAGCTCCATGATCAGTTCCTTTGTACCAATGCCATAGGAAAATGCCGTTGCACCGCCGCTGGCTGTTCCCAACTTCAAGGCATACTCATAATCTGCTTTTTCCAGATAACCGGCTAAAAAGCCTGCCACCATGGAGTCACCGGCTCCTACAGAATTTTTCACAGTTCCCTTGCAGACTCCTTCCTTATAAATATGTCCGTCCTCTGCCACCAGCAATGCACCATCTCCTGCCATGGAAACCAGAACATTCACAGCTCCCCTGTTTTGCAGTTCTTTCCCACACTCTATGATCTCTTCTTCTGTTTTTAACTCTCTTCCGAACATCTGTCCCAGTTCATGGTTGTTTGGTTTAATAAGAAATGGCTTTAACGGGAGCACATCTAACAACAGATCCTTTTCTGCATCTACGACTGTGCGGATGCCTCTTCCTTCCAGACGTCTCATGATCTCCTCATAAATGTGATGGCTGATCATAGAAGGAATACTTCCTGAAAGCACCAATACATCCCCTTCTTTTAAACCGTCCAGCTTCTTAAATAAGGCATCTACATCTTCAGGCCGGATATCTGGTCCCATGCCATTGATCTCCGTCTCTTCGTCCGATTTCATCTTTACATTGATACGGGACATGCCGTTCTTTACATGAATGAAATCAGATGCAAAGCCCAGTTCTTTTGCCCGTTTTTCAATCTCCGCTCCTGTAAAACCTGCTACAAAGCCCAATGCTGTACTCTCATAGCCCAGATTTGCTAAAAGAGCGGATACGTTGATTCCTTTTCCCCCGCAGATCATGTTTTCTGATATGGTCCGGTTCACCTTACCTGGAGTAAAATGATCTACAGAGATCACATAGTCCAGTGCCGGATTAAAAGTCACTGTGTAAATCATGTATCATCTCTCCTTATTTTTAAGAAATTTTATTTCTTATCCTTAGTCTTACTATAATATGATTTTTATTTTTCGTCAATAGCGTTCTTTGAGAAAAATATTTTCGCATGTTCTTTCAGCGTTTTAAACAAAAAAGAACCGCAGTTTTCCATAAAATGCGGTTCTCTTTTGTGCAGATTACTGTGTACTGTCCTGTGTTTGCTTATATTCTATTTTTTCTTGCACCTATTTTTTCTTAATATCTATTCTCTTCTTTATTTTCTTCTTTCTTAGTATGCCTATCCCCGCTGCTTATCTGATGATATAGCTTTTTCATGACGCCTGATATGCTCTACTGCATCTTTCTTTCCAGCCATAAGAAGAAGGTAGATGATCTCGATCACAGTAGTGACCGTCACTCTGGAAAACCAGAATTCTTCTGTAAGAAGCTTTTCCCTGGTAGCAGTGATGATCTTATAATCGCAGATCTGCGCCAGGGGTGACTCCCTGTTATTGGTAATAAGTACCAGGGTACTTCCATTTTCCTTCGCTCCCGCAGCCAGTGTTTCCAACCTTTTGGAGGATCCGGAATTAGAAATGATCAAAACCACGTCCTCACGTCCCAGGTTAAAAGCATAGGCAGCCTGCGCTTCCCAGATATCCCCCGCTACAGCTGGAATGCCCAGCTGATTAAACTTAAAAGCACCATCTAAGGCTACCGGAATGGTATTTCCTACAGCTGCCAGCTGCACCATTCTTGCATGCTCCAGCTTATCCAGTATGATCTCCAGATTTTTAATGTCTATCATCTTTATAGTCTCTGTCAGTTCTGCAATTTTATTCGCAAGAATATTCTTTAAAGACTGTTCCAGATCTGTCCGGTCAATATCATTTGTCACTTCCTGGCTCTGATGTTCCTCTTCTAAAATCTCCCTGGCAAGTGTCAGTTTCAGGTTCTGAAATCCCTTGAAACCGCATCTGCGGCAAAATCTTGATACTGTAGCATCACTGGTACCACTGGCTTTTGCCAGCTCTCCTACGGTCATATCCACAGCCTGATCCTTATGCTCCATAATATAATCTGCAATCTTCTTCTCTGCCTCAAAAAAACTGTCATACGCTGAGCAGATCACGCCCAAAACGCTTCGTGCTTCATTCATTTCTTACACCGCCATTCACATGTAAATTCATTTCTTAATAATAAATATACCATAACAAAAATAAAAATAAAAGAGAAGTTTATTAATATTTTGTGACTCCCCTTGTTTTTCAAAATTTACCGTGCTATAATTTTTCCACGATAAAAAACAAGACATATGAACATTTCAAGAAAGGAAAACATGAAAAAGATCTGCGGATTTTTATACAAATACAGACATGCATGGCTGCTGTCCTATGCATTCATCTACCTCCCCTGGTTTATGTTCCTGGAGCGGACAGTGACCCGTGATTACCATATTATGCATGCGTCCTTAGATGACCTGATCCCATTTAATGAATATTTCATCGTGCCGTATTTTTTGTGGTTCGTCTACGTAGCAGGAACCTTAATTTTCTTTCTGTTTCGCAGTAAAGAAGATTACTACAAAATGTGTGCCTTTTTATTTTCCGGCATGACGCTGAGCCTAATCATCTGTACTTTCTTCCACAACGGAACTGATTTCCGCCCGGTGATCGACCCGGATAAGAATATTTTCAGTGCAGCCGTAGCTGCCCTTTATAAAACAGACACTAACACCAACGTCTTCCCCAGCATTCATGTATACAATTCTGTGGGAACCCACATTGCCATCAGCAGAAGCCGGTTCTTATCAAAACATAAGATCATAAAACTTTGTTCTTTTCTCTTAACTGCTTCCATCTGTCTGGCAACTATGTTCTTAAAACAACATTCTATTATTGATGTATGCGGTGCTTTCTTAATGGCCTATGCCATCCATTACTTAGTATACGGATACGCAGCTGATACAGAAGACAAGAAGATAACAGAAAAAGCGCTTGGTTAAAACACCAAACGCTTTTTTATTATGAAAATGCTGCCATATTAATTAAATCCATAAAACTTCTGTGTTATCTTATACCCTAAGATCAGCAGGTCTCTACCGCCCTTCCCAGGTAGATTGCATCCCTGCCCCAAAAATCCAAACCGCAGTCTCAGCCACAAAGCCAGATTCTCTTTCTTTAAAAACTCCCATATTTCCTTCTTCTTTTCCATATTTTCCTCTGTTCCTGACTTGATCGCAAGCACAGAGCAAATGGTCATCATGATCTCCAGATAAGAAGTCATATAATGCTTCAGCTTTCTGTTAGGGATTTTTGTTACATCATAATATCCTAACATCAGCTTTGTCACCCGCAGCTGCTGGTCTATCCTTCCGATCATTACCTGCTCATTTACAGACTGGTCAGATCTTCCGATAAAATAGCGGTAGAAATTCACATCCAGGTAATACATGTTCTTTACATGGGGAAGCGGCTGATATACAAAAATGTTATCCACATAGAAGGTATGCATTGGCAGCTCCAGTCCACACTGGCGCAGCAGTTCTGTACGGTAAATAACAGAATGCATCAGTATATACTGTCCTGTCATAAAGAACTTAACATCCTTCCAGGTAAACACTTTATCCCTTGGGAAAGCAGTATGGTAATTCATCACCTTTTTCCGCTTTGCTCCCTCTTTCTCATAAACAAAGTTAGTTACCAGCATATCAAGGGTTTCCTGACCGTATACAAACCCTCTCAAAGTTTCCAAAACCTTCTGGTATGCCTCCTCGTTGACCCAGTCATCACTGTCTACTACCTTAAAAAATACACCCGTAGCATTTTTAAGACCTGTATTTACTGCCTGACCGTGTCCGCCGTTTTCCTGATGGACTGCACGGCAGATCCCCGGATATTTTCTCTCATATTCATCGGCGATCTCTG
>OGXF01000564.1_pt1 | contig 33584 bp, 25 predicted proteins | sample 1576191 | NCBI WGS metagenome assembly OGXF01 (sample SAMEA3541545, study PRJEB24748) | human gut metagenome | biome: human gut; feature: human-associated habitat; material: faeces | place: China | collected 2012
TAATGCGTCTCCTGTTGCACAAATAGCCGGCGAGTATAAAAGCACAAACGGTTCTTCTTTTGAATTTACCGGCGGAGCGGCAACGCTTTCTCCGTCTGTGACGGCAACGTGGAACGAAAATAATGGCGGAAAGTTGATTGTTTACAAAGACGGACGAATCGAACAGCACGGCGTTAATTTGAACGCTCCGTCATTCAAATTCTATCAGCCGCAAAACGGTGCGGAAGACTCTTTGAAAATTACAATGTCAAAAGAAGGTCTTTCATTTGATATTGAACCCGACAAAAACGACGCAGTGATTTTTGTCGATATTCCGTATGCAACGACAAAGTTGGAAAAAGCAACCGCTGATGCGGACGGCAACCTTGTTTTTAACGGTGAAATCGGATTCAAAACAGTATTTGACGGTGCTGAATTTTCGCTTGAAAAGTTGGGTTACGGTTTAGAAGAAAAGACGGTAAACGGCAAAAAGAAATATGAATTTAAGGTAAACGGCGTAAAAGCAAAAGGCAGCTTTGACACCGCCAAGATGATGGCGTTGGAGCTTGCCAAGGTTGAGGGGGAAGTAAACACCTTTAAGGGCGAGGAACGGTATGCCTTCAGCCTTGAACTGAATGCCTTTGACCTGTTTGAAACCGAGGCGGCACTTGCTCTTGAACGTAGCAATAACGGCGCTCTTATCCCTGACGAGTTATGGTTTTATGTAAAATCATCACCGGGAATTGTACTTGTTCCGCCTGTTCCGATAGGACAGCTTAACGGCGGCGGTGCCGGTTTTAAGGATCTTGCCGCAACGGTAAATGGCAATTATCTTGCCATTCCTCCTATTAAATTACGCGGTGCATTGACGGGAACATATCTGCATCTTATTGAAGGAACAGGTAACATTATTATAGGACCGAGCGAGATTTCACTAAAAGCGACCGATGTTAATCTTGTAGGTGCAGGCGCGGCAACGCAGATTGTCGACAGCTTCGGCTATTCCTTAAAATTAAACGGACAGGAACGCAGTTATAAGGGTAATACATATGAAGGAGTTTATTTCGGCGGCTCAAAGGAGCTTGCATTAAATCTGCCGAGTAAACAGATAGACGTTATAACGTTTGATTCTTCTATTGAATTGGGTGCTTTCGGCGGAGTGAATAACAGCAAGGATTATCTGTATCTTGCAATCGGTGCAAATGGCACGGTTGCAGGCAGAGTGCAGATTCCAAAAAGTAGTCCCGTCCTTGCCGGCAAAGGGTTTAACGTCGGAAATATCAATCTCATCGTAGGCGGTCAGACGGCATTCCCAATCAGAAACGTCACAGTTGAGGAGGGTATGAAGCAAGCCTTCCAAAATGTCGATGTGTACCTTGGCGTGGTGGCTGAGGTGGGCGGTTGGTTAGCCAGCGCGCGAGCATGGGTACTGGTGCCGAAAATCGTAGAGACCGACTTCCGCAAAGGCGGCGGCTGGGATATTGAGTTTAAGATGTTAGGTTATATGCCTGAATGGAACTGGGCGGATAAAGGTGTGTCACCGGTTGTAAGTATGCTTGCGGAAGACAGCGATGCGAATTTTGCGGCGGTGCGTGATGAGAACTTTGTGCTTGCAAACACCGGCGTGAGTCGGACGGAAATCTCAGCAAGTGCCGGTACAGACGAAGCGCCGTATATCGTACTTGCCTTTGACGGAAATCTAACCGAGGAGCAGATCAAAGAGAACCTAAAGATTTTCAATGACAGCAACGCTGAGCTTAATATCGACTGGATGACTGATGACAGTCAGTTTAATCCTGACGAAGATGTCAGCGCGACAACTATTGCAGATATGGAAAAAACAAACGCTGACGGCAAAAAATATCGTCTGGCTCTTCTGCGACTTAAAGAAGGTGGCAAGTATATCGTTGATGCAGGCGGGTTGACTTTTACCGATGAAAAAACATTTTCTGTTGAGCCGTTTGAGAAGTTGGCTCTGACACTGACTGACAATCAAATTTCCGGCAAGGTGAAGTATGCCGTGGATAATACGCCTTACGTTATCCGCACTTATTTTTCAAACGAAGAAGGCGGAGCGGACTATATGATTTCAGAACAGGAAATCAGTGATACCTCAAATATTGAACTTTCCGTTCCTACATCGGGTGCGATAGCACCGACAGGTGAATATTATGTGACAGCCTTTCTTATGACGAAAAAGCAAGCAGATCTTAACGGTGACGGTAAGGAGGCAGACGCACTTATTGCTATTGATAATCAAGCGTTTAATACAAAAGCTGCATATACCAATGTAAACGAACCATCCGCACCGACAGATGTTACTCTGCAAACGTCAGGAAATGAGGTAATGCGTGCGGAGTGGAATGCGTCAGACAATGTTGACGGTTATAATGTGAGAATTTATGAGGAAAAAGACGGCGAATGGACAGACACAGGATTTGGATATGATTTGGATAAAAACACGACAGCGGTTGATATGGCACTAACTGTCGGAGGAAACGGCGTTCGTGTAAATGAAAACGGAAATACCGCGGAGTCTGTTCCTGCCGAGAATTTGTTGCCTGATAAGACATATAAAGTCGGTGTTCGTGCATACAAAAAATCGGAAAACGGAAAGTATTACAGTAAGGAAACCGAATCTACAGGCGAATTTCTTCCTAAATATACACCTATGGATATAGCACTTTCGATGAACGGTAACGAATGCACTGCCGATGAAAACGGCGTTTATCACGCATATATCGGCGGCGGTGACAATACTTTGTCTGTAAGCGGATCGGACGCTGATGCGACATTTAAACTGACAAGAATGGACACAAATGACCAAATACCAAACGAAAACGGTGAAAACACCTTTGCAATTCCGGAATTTGAGGGGAGTTTGATGTTCAAGATTGACGGTATTTCCGGCAAGGATGTAACAAGTGTATTCCTACTTATTAATATGGATAAAGAACCGCCTGTTCTGACGCTTTCATCTGATATATTTTATGCAGACAATGAAAGCGGCGACTATACGATAACAGGAATATCAGATGCGGGTAGCAGAATTATGTACGGCGATAATGAAGAAGTTGTTGCAGGCAGTGACGGTAAGTTTGCTGTTTCTGGAAACCTTGATGAAAGTCAAACAAGCAGTGTTATTATGCTTTGTGCACAGGATTTTGCCGAAAATACTTCAATACCACAGACTGCACTTGTTATAAAGAAAATATCGAACACCGTAACGGTAAATGACAGCTATGCGGAGAATTCGGGTAGCGGAGAGTATTCAGAGGGCGAAACGGTAACGATTAAGGCCGGCGAACGCAGCGGATATAAATTCAGCGGTTGGACGACAGACGACAGTGTACAGTTTGCGGACAGCAAGTCGGCGGAAACAACATTTACAATGCCGAGTAAAGCCGTAACCGTAACCGCTAACTGGACGAAATCAAGTGGCGGTAACGGAGGCGGAGGCGGCAATGTGTGTTATACCGTTTCATTTGAAACAAACGGCGGTAATGATATTGCAAGCAAAACCGTTACGAGAAACAGTGTTATAAAAGAGCCGGAAACACCGATAAAGGACGGATTTGACTTTGAGGGCTGGTATACCGATAAGGGACTCAAAACAAAATATGATTTTACTGAAAAGGTAACAAAGAACTTCACGCTATATGCAAAATGGACGGAAAAGGATAACGGTGAATGGAAAAATCCGTTTACCGATGTTAAGGAAAAAGACTGGTTTTACGATTCGGTGAAATACGCGTATGAAAATGACTTGATGAAGGGCATATCAAACACAGAATTTGCACCGGACAGTGATGTTACCAGAGCAATGTTTGTGACGGTTATCTATCGTATGGAAAATGAGCCACAGACGGGAAAATGTGCTTTTACTGATGTTGAAAGCGGTAGCTATTACGAAAATGCAGTTGCTTGGGCGAATGAAAACGGCATTGTTTCGGGTATTTCTGAAGAGTGTTTTGCTCCGAACGAGCCAATTACACGTGAACAGATGGCGGCTATTATCTATCGTTATGCAGCGTTTAAAGGATATGACATAACTACAAGCAGCAGCACATCTTATACGGATAACGATAATATTTCGGATTATGCAAAGAATGCTGTAATATGGGCGGCTGAAAAGTCCGTTATGACAGGTAATACAGACGGAAGCTTTGCACCGAAAGCAAACACGACAAGAGCACAGGTTGCGTCAGTATTTATGCGTATGGTTGAAAACATAAAATAAAATATTGAAATTTCTCTAATAAATAATGAGAAAAAAGACCGCTCGGAATAGAGGTGAAATGCCTTTATTGACGAGCGGTTTTTTGTTTGCGGTAAATTTACAAAGTAGTTGGATTGCCTGATACCGGAAAATCCTCATACTAAAAAAACAATAAAAAAACCGAGTGACATACAAAAACTTTAAAGTTCTGTAAGAACACTCGGTATGGTGCAGATGAAGGGACTTGAACCCCCACGTCGGTGACACTAGATCCTAAGTCTAGCGCGTCTGCCAATTCCGCCACATCTGCAAACAACATAATATATTATAGCAGTGAAAAGTTGATTTGTCAATACTTTTTTATAAAAAAATCAAATTTTTTTATTCTTTCAACATATTATGTGTTTTATCAATGATAAAAGTCATAGCGGACGGCATAACATTTATGACGGTATGTTTAGGATTGCCACCGTATTCGCCGTCAAGGGTCCATTTAATATTCTCATCACATTCAAATTCAAAATACGAAGATTTTACAAACAAATATTCATCGCCGGAATTTTCGCCACGCATAAGATTAATAAGAATATTTTGAAATTCGATAAGATTAGTCGGACGTTTAAAAACGAGCATTTCAAACAATCCGTCATTCAAATCTACATTTTTAAGTTGTTTTGTTTTATGCAATCCTGCAACGGAGGTTGCGTTTAAAATCATACAAAGGAATATATCTCCTTCAAATTCGCCGTTATCATATTTTATTTTAACGTGATAAGACGGCAGGGAAGAAAGTCGTTTCATACCCTCCAAAACATATGCGGTATGACCGAGAATGTTTTTTGTTTCTTGCGGTGTATCGTAAGGGACATCGGTAAATGCACCGAATGCGGCAACATAGTTAAAAGTCGTACTGTTAAACTTACCTATATCGCATTTAAACGGAACGCCGTTTACGGCAATATCGGACGACTTCGCTATACTTTTCGGCAATTCAAGAGTAGAGGCAAAGTCATTTGTTGTGCCTGTTGGGATATATCCAAGACAAGGTCTTTTGTCGGCGTCAAATTCCATAAGTCCTTTTACTGCTTCATTTAAAGTGCCGTCACCGCCTGATACAACGATTCTGTCAAATTTATCACCGTTATTTTTTATATAATTATATGCGTCCAAACGTTCTTGAGTCGGACGGACTGTAATATCATATTCGGCTTTGGCAAATTTATCGAGAATATCAAGAAGATGATTTTTTATTTGCCCTTTACCCGAATGTGGATTAAAAATAAAAAGCATTTTCTTTGTCATAGAAATCACCTCAAACTTTTAAGTATTTTATAGATAAATTATACCTTTCTAAAAGAAAATAGTCAAGAAAATACTTGCCATTAATGTAGTTTGCGTGTATAATATTACTATTATGCAACAAATAGGAGGGAAAATAATTGCATATAGTAAAGGAAAAGAGATTTTATATTAATCTGCTCACAATAACAATACCGATTGCACTGCAAAATCTTATCAGTTTTGCGACAAGTATGATGGATACGATTATGTTGGGACGAGCAGACGATACGGGCGTGTTTTTGTCAGCATCATCGCTTGCAAATCAGCCGTTTTTCATTTTATCGCTTGTCTGTTTCGGCTTGGCGGGTGCATCAACGGTACTTAGTGCGCAATATTGGGGAAAACGTGATACTGCGTCAATACGGTCGATTTATTCGATTATATTAAAAGTTGCGTTTGTCATTTCAACACTTATGGCACTTGCGGTACTTATATTTCCGCAAGCCGTGATGGGGATATATTCAAACAATGATGAAATAATCGCGGCAGGAATATCATATCTGCGTATTATCGGTTTTGCATATATTTTGTTTGGTCTAAGCAATACGATGATATGCTGTATAAGAAGTATAGAGCTTGTGAAAATATCTGTTGTGGTAAATATTACATCGTTCTGTACAAACGTATTTTTGAATTGGGTGCTTATTTTCGGTAATCTCGGAGCACCGGCGCTGGGTATTCGCGGTGCAGCGATTGCAACTCTCACAGCAAGAATACTTGAATTTTTGATAGTAAGTATATACATTTTCTGCATTGACAAACGTCTTAATTTTAAACCTAAGCATTTGTTCTTGTTTGACAAGATATTTGCGCTTGACTTGTTTCAACACGGATTGCCTGTATTTATAAATGAAGTTATGTGGTCGCTCGGTGTATCGGCACAAGCGGCAATACTCGGACACATTAAATATTCAGCCGGTGACCCCGTTGCAGCCAATTCAATCGCGTCAATGGTGCAACAGCTTTCAACGGTTGTTATATTCGGTATCGCTAATGCAGCAGGAATTATAATAGGTAAATCTATCGGTTCGGGAAAAATCGAAAGGGCAAAGGTTGAAGCAAAAACATTAAAATATTTAAGCTATGTTATCGGCGTTATTGCCTGCGGAGTTATATTGCTTTTGAAGAATTTTGTTATCAATTTCTACACAATTCCGCCCGAAACAAAGGCACTTGCAAATGAATTGATGGTAACTATTGCGTTCATAACTATATTTGTATCGGTTTCATCTGTTACGATTGTCGGAATACTTCGCGGTGGAGGAGATACAAGATTTTGTATGGTTGCGGAAATTATTACGCTTTGGTGTGTTGCAACACCGCTTGCACTTATAGGTTCACTTTTAAGGTTGCCTGTACCGCTTGTACTGATTTTGATGAAAAGTGATGAGCCGTTAAAAAGTTTGGTGTCGGTCATTCGTATAAATAAAAATAAATGGATAAAATCGCTTGCAAGAGATTTTAACAGGGAGGAAGTATAATGAGAATACTCGGAATAGATTACGGTGACGCAAGAGTGGGGATTGCGGTAAGTGATTTGCTCGGCTTTATGGCACAAGGCGTAAGAACGATAAAAAACAGAGGTACCGAAAAATTACTGACCGAATTAAAGGAAATACTTGACGAATACAAACCCGAAAAAATAGTTATCGGTCTGCCGAAAAATATGGACGGAAGTGAGGGGTTTCGTGTTGACGCAACGCACGAATTTGCCGACGTACTTAAAACAATATATGACGGCGAAATTGTATTTTGGGATGAAAGACTTTCATCTGTCGGTGCGGCAAGGTTTCTGAATGAAACAAATACACGCGGAAAAAAACGAAAAGATGTATTGGATACCGTTGCGGCGTGCATAATACTTGACGGATATTTAAGTTCGCAAAAAAATAAATAGATTGACATTTCAAGTGGTATATATTACAATATAAATAGTTAAAATAAATAACGGAAAGAGAAAGGAATTTTTATAATGGAAAATAACATAATAATGCTTGAAGATGAACACGGTTGTATGATTGAATTTGAAACAATCGATGTATTTGAATTTGAAGGTGTAACATATTTCGCACTTCTTGAAGTTCTTCCTGAAGGTCAGGAAAATGATGAAGTTCTTATTATGCAGGTTGAGGGTGACGTTGAGTCAGAAGAGGCTGAGCTTGTAATGGTTGAGGATGAGACAAGACTTGAGGCTGCATTTAATGAATTTTTAAGACGTGATGAGGAAATGGCAAACGAAGAATAATATCGGCAAAACCATAGAGGTAATGTCAAAATAATTCGTTTTGTAAGTTTTTTTGAAAAACTATAAATTTCCTATTGAAATTTTATTCATTATGTGCTATTATAATAACAGAAAAACAAAATAGCTAATTACCCTGAGATTTCGCGTTTAAAAGTCTTTTTTTTACCAACACTTCTTAAAAGGGATATTATCTCCGTTTATGGCGTATACGCCTCCGTTCCTTCGGGAATGCCAGTGGACATATAAAGTAAACGGGATTTAGCCCACCTGCATGAGCAGGTAGAAACTCGACTTTAACTGACGGTTATTTTGGGGTTTTTTATTGCCTGTTTTTTTATTGACAATACAATATTGAAATGATATAATTAAATATGTATATTTATGATAAAAATTACTTCGGAGGATATTAATGATAACAGGAAAACAAAGAGCGTATTTAAGAAAAATGGCGCATCAGCTTGAACCTATATTCCAAATAGGCAAAGAAGGTGTTACCGACGCATTTATTGACGGACTTAACAAAGCACTTACAAAACGTGAAATTTTAAAGGTGCATATACTTGAAACTGCAATGCTTGATACTCGCGACACCTGCAATTACGTTGCGGAACGTCTTGGAGCGGAGCCGGTGCAGGCAATCGGAAATAAGTTTATAATTTATCGTAAATCCGATGAAGAAAAATACAGAAAAATCGAGTTGCCGAGGAAATGAAAATAGGAATAATGGGCGGTACGTTCAATCCTATCCATAACGCACATCTCTTAATTGCGGAAATGGCAAGGGAGGAATACGGACTTGACCGTGTGATATTTATAACGGACGGCAATCCGCCTCATAAGAGTGCGAACGTTACGGCAAAACAACGCTTTGAAATGACGCATATTGCCATAGCGGATAACAGTGCTTTTGAGGAGGACGATTTTGAAATTAATCGCAGTGAAAAATCGTATACGGTAAACACGCTTGGATATTTAAAAGAAAAATATCCGAATGACGATTTGTTTTTTATAATCGGTGAAGATTCGCTTAATGATTTTGATAAGTGGTACAAGCCCGATAAAATACTTGAAATGTGTTCGCTGCTTGTATTTCCGAGAAAATCGCTAAAGTCGCTTACGGAAACGATAAAGGTCGTAAAAGAAAAAATGAACGGTCGGATATTTCCTATATCAGCACCCGTTTTTAGAATATCTTCAACGGATATAAGAAACAGAGTGAAAAACGGTCAGACGGTAAGATATATGCTGCCTGAAAATGTTAGAGATTATATAAATAAGTATCATCTTTATAAGGAAAACGAAAATGATAGATAATTACAAGAATAAATTAAAGAGTACGCTAAGCGAAAAACGATATAAGCACAGCCTTGGAGTGTGTGACGAAGCGGTAAAGCTTGCCGAAAAGTACGGTGCAGATACCGAAAAAGCATACACAGCCGGAATTTTGCACGATTGTGCAAAGGGTTATGACACAGACGATCAGATAAAACTTTGTCAAAAGTACGGTGTTGTGCTTGATGATATAACGCTTGCGTGTAAGCCTGTCATTCATGCACCGCTCGGTGCAAAAATCGCAAAGGCTGAGTATGGAGTGAACGACAAAGACGTGCTTGACGCGATAATGTGCCACACGGTCGCAAAGGAGAATATGTCGCTTTTGGATAAGATAATCTATATTGCGGATATGATTGAGCCTATGCGTGATTTTGACGGAGTGGAGGAGTTTAGGAAAGCGGCGTACGAAAATATTGACAGGGCATTTATTCTTGGACTTAAACAAAGCATTGTCTTTAATGCACAGAAAAATAAAATAATACACCCCAATACATTATCTGCATGGAATTATATGCTGATGAACGGAAAATAAAAGGAGGGACACTAAATGACTAAGGTTGAAATTATTCAAAAGGCACTTGAAGATAAGAAAGCGACAAATATAGAAGTGCTTGACGTTGCAGAGCAGACATCGCTTGCGGATTACTTTGTTGTTGCATCTTGTCAGTCAACGGTACAGGTAAGAGCGTGTGTTGATGAAATTGAAGAAAAGCTTGAAGAGGCAGGCTTTGAGATAAATCATAAAGAGGGTTACAGAGGCGGCAGCTGGATTTTGGTTGACTGCGGTGACGTAATCGTTCACGTTATGCAGCACGAAATGCGTGAATTTTATGCTATCGAACGTCTTTGGGACGACGTCGGTAACGTAGATGAATCAGAAGAAGAATAAATTTTAAAGGAGCAAATATACAAATGGAGAGTTACAACTTTAAAGCTATTGAAAAAAAATGGCAGGATAAGTGGGAAGAAACAGGTGCATTCCACGCTGAAACAAACAGCAAAAAGCCTAAGTATTATACAATGATAGAGTTCCCGTATCCGTCAGGTGCGGGCTTGCATGTAGGTCATCCGAGAAGTTATACGGCACTTGATATTATCGCAAGAAAGCGTCGTATGGAGGGTTACAACGTACTTTATCCGATAGGCTGGGACGCATTCGGACTTCCGACTGAAAACTTTGCTATAAAAAACAAGGTACACCCGAAAATCGTAACGGCAAAGAATATTGCTAACTTTACACGTCAGCTTAAAATGCTTGGTTTCTCATTCGACTGGTCAAGAGAAATCAACACAACCGATCCGAGCTATTATAAATGGACACAGTGGATATTCTTACAGCTTTTTAAGCACGGACTTGCATATAAGCAGGAAATGCCGATTAACTGGTGTACCGGCTGTAAAGTAGGACTTTCAAACGAAGAAGTTGTAAACGGTGTTTGCGAAAGATGCGGAAGTGAAGTTGTTCAAAAGAGAAAGAGCCAATGGATGCTTAAAATCACCGAGTACGCACAACGTCTTATCGATGACCTTGACGATGTAAATTATCTTGAAAAGATTAAAACACAGCAGAAAAACTGGATAGGCAGAAGTGAGGGCGCAGAGGTTAAGTTTAAACTTTCAACAGGCGATGAAATGATTGTTTACACAACGCGTGCAGATACACTTTTCGGTGCAACTTATACAGTTATGTCACCTGAACATCCGCTTATCGAAAAGATGAAAGATTCAATTACAAATTATGACGAAGTGCTTGCATATAAGACAGAGGCGGCAAAGAAGTCTGAATTTGAAAGAACAGAGCTTGCAAAGGAAAAGACAGGTGTTAAACTTGAGGGAATTTATGCGGTGAATCCTGCAAACGGTGCAAAACTTCCTGTATTTATTTCTGACTATGTACTTGTAACTTACGGTACAGGTGCAATTATGGCAGTTCCTGCACACGACAGCCGTGACTGGGATTTCGCAAAGAAATTTAATCTTCCGATTATCGAAGTTGTTTCAGGCGGTAAGAACGTACAAGAAGAGGCTTACACAGATGTATACAAGGGTAATATGGTAAATTCCGAGTTCCTAAACGGTCTTCCGGTAAAAGAGGCTATTCCTACAATGATTGAATGGCTTGAAAAGCAAGGTCTTGGAAAGAGAAAAGTAAACTTCAAACTTCGTGACTGGGTATTCTCACGTCAACGTTATTGGGGTGAACCTATTCCTCTTGTACATTGTGATAAATGCGGTTGGGTGCCTATTCCTGAAAGTGAACTTCCTTTGGAACTTCCTGAAATTGAAACATTTGAACCGGGTGAAAACGGTGAATCACCGCTTGCAAAAGCATATGATTGGATTGAAACAACTTGTCCGTGCTGCGGCGGTAAGGCACAAAGAGAAACAGATACAATGCCGCAGTGGGCTGGTTCAAGCTGGTATTTCCTAAGATATATGGATCCGCATAATGATGAGGCACTTGCGTCAAAAGAGGCGTTGGAATATTGGTCACCTGTCGATTGGTATAACGGCGGTATGGAACATACAACACTTCACCTTTTGTATTCACGTTTTTGGCATAAGTTCCTATATGATATAGGCGTAGTTCCTACAAAAGAACCGTATATGAAACGTACTTCACACGGTATGATTCTTGGTGAGAACAATGAAAAGATGTCTAAGTCAAGAGGTAATGTTGTAAATCCTGATGAAGTTGTAGAAGAATTCGGTGCGGACGCATTCAGAACATATGAAATGTTCATCGGTGCATTCGATCAGTCAACTCCATGGTCACAGCAAGGTTTGAAAGGTTGTTATAAGTTCCTTGAAAGAGTATGGAACTTGCAGTCAATCGTAAATGACGAAGAAGGTTACAGTGCTGACCTTGAAAAGAATATAAATAAGGCTATAAAGAAAGTCGGCGAGGACTTCGAGAGAATGAAGTTCAATACGGCTATTGCAACTATGATGAGTCTTGTAAATGATTTTTCAAAGAAAGGCAGTGTAACAAAGGGCGAATATAAGACACTTATTACACTTCTAAACCCTGTTGCGCCTCATATGACAGAAGAATTGTGGCTGACTTACGGTAACGGCGAACTTCTTTCACTTCAGCCATGGCCGAAATATGACGAGGGCAAGACTGTTGATGATGAAATTGAAATCGTTGTACAGATTAACGGTAAAATTAAGGATAAACTTATGATTCCGGCAGGTCTTGATAAGGACGGCACACAAGAGGCTGCAATGAATACTGAAAAGATAAAAGGACTTATCGAGGGTAAGAACGTTGTCAAGGTGATTGCAGTACCGGGTAAACTTGTTAATATAGTTGTGAAATAAAAACAGAGAACGTGGAGGGTGTTGCGGTGCGACACCCTCTTTTGTGAGGGATTGGAATGGATAGTTTAATTTACAGTCTTAATGCGACACTTCCCGTACTCCTTGTTATAGTGGTCGGATACGTTCTGAAACAGATAGGAATTCTAAATGACGGATTTGTTAAGACGGCGAATAAGTTTAACTTTGTTGTGACGTTGCCTGTGTTGTTGTTTGTTGACTTGTCAACAACCGATATAATCGGCGATTTTGATATTACATATGTTTTGTATTGTGCATTGGTTACGACAGTGGCATTTTTCGGATTGTGGATTGCGGCAAAGTTTTTGATTAAAGATAAAAAGATAGTGGGTGAGTTTGTACAAGCCGGTTATCGTAGCAGTGCGGCGATATTGGGTGTTGCGTTTATTCAAAATATATACGGCGACAGCGGAATGGCGCCTGTTATGATTATCGGCTGTGTACCGCTTTTCAATATATTTGCGGTGCTTGTTTTGACTTTTGAGGGGGAAAAGGACGGCGACGGCAAAGGCAATATTATAAATTCACTTATTAATATTGTTAAAAATCCTATTATAATAGGTATTGTTTTAGGTGTTGCGGCGTCACTTTTGAAAATTGATTTTCCCGAAATAATCGATAAAACATTAGCGTCGCTTGCAAAAATGGCATCACCGCTTGCACTTATAACAATCGGTGCGGGCTTTGAGGGACGAAAAGCGATAGCGAAAATTAAGCCGACAATAGCGGCAACTATGATTAAACTTGTTGTTCTGCCGGCGATATTTTTGCCGATAGCAATAAAGCTCGGTTTCCGTGACCAAGCACTTGTTGCACTTATTATAATGCTTGGCTCACCGACAACTCCGTCAAGCTATATTATGGCTAAAAATATGGGGCACGAGGGTGTGCTTACATCAAGCGTGGTCGTTGCAACGACGCTTATGTCGTCATTGTGCCTTACATTTTGGATTTTTGTTGCGAGGTACTTCGGATATATAATATAAAGAGAACGGCAGGCGACAACTTGTCGCCTGCCCAAAAATCACATCTTACGATGTAATTTTTGAGTATTTTCAGAGAAAAAATCATAAAGTTCCTCCAAAGTCGAAACTTTAGATTTTAAGCCATTTCTGCCGCACAGGTCGCCAGAAATGATTTTCAATGAGGTTAGCACCTCAAACACTCTAAAATAAAGTAGACAAAACCATTATGGTTTTGTCTGCAATTTGAGATGGCTACATATTTGTAGCCATTTTTTTATTAACAAAATATTCATAAATAAAATTCTTCCTTTAAGGTTTATTTAAGAAACTAAATGTATAATTAAATCAATATAAAGGAAAGGGGTAACAAAAATGAATATCGGATTAAAGAAAAAGATAATAAGTATAGCAGCAGTAGTTGCAATTACCGCAACAATTGGCAACGGATGTGTTTTGGCAAAGAGCAATGATATTACGGTTACATATGACGGTGAAAATATCAGCTTTGACGTTCAGCCTGAAATCGTAGATGACAGAGTAATGGTTCCTATGCGTACCATATTTGAAACATTCGGTGCAAAGGTTAAATGGAACAGCGACACACAGACGATAACCGCAAAGAAAAAGTCAAAGACTATACAAATGACTATCGGCAGCAGTGATATGACTAAGAATGACGAAACATATTCATTTGATGTTTCACCTATAATCGAGGCCGGAAGAACACTTGTTCCGATTCGTGCAATAAGCGATATGCTCGGACTTGATGTTGAGTGGAACGAAAAGAACAACACAGTTACAATAACCACTCCGCAAGATGATGAGGACGAGTCTTGGAAAAACAACACAGGAACGATTGATCTTGACAATGTTGAAGTTACAGGTGACGGTATAAGTGTATCGGATAATATTATAACAATTTCAAAGGGCGGTGACTTTGAAGTCACAGGCACACTTGATGACGGTCAAATTGTTATTGACACCGAAGAAAAAGTTAAACTTCGTTTGTCGGGTATGAGTCTTACAAATAAAAACGGTTCGGCTGTATATGTAAAGAATGCCGACAAGGCTTATATCACTTTGACGGACAACACCGAAAATACTTTGACGGACGGGGAAAATTACACAAGCGGTGATGAAAATGAAAAAGGCTGTATAACATCAAGAGATAATCTTGAAATTAAGGGCAGTGGCTCACTTACCGTAAACGGAAATTATAATCACGGTATTTTCAGCAGTAACAGCATTGAAATCGGTAACGGAAATATTACCGTAAATGCAAAAAATGACGGTATTCATGCAAATGACACACTTGCGATAAGCGGAGGTACTGTAAATGTTACTGCAAAGGGTGATGGACTTCAAGCGGAAGAAATACTTGATATATCGGACGGTGAAGTGAATGTTACGACAACAGGCGAGGTTAAGGCAAGTACATCTAATGACTTCGGCGGTCGAGGTGAAATGAAAGATTCGTCACAAATGACAGATGATGAAATTCAATCAATGCGTGAACAAATGAATAATAATCAATTTACGCAAACAGAAGAAAGTGACGACAGTGAAGATACTTCAAGCAAAGGTATAAAAGCGGATTGGATGCTTGATATATCGGGTGGTGAAGTTACAGTTGATTCGACAGACCATGCTATTCATTGCACGTCTGATATAAATATTACGGGCGGTACACTTAATTTATCGTCGGAGAGTAAAAAAGGTATATCAGGTCATGGTGATGTAACGATTGATGACGGTGATATAACGATAACAAAATCAACCGAGGGTATTGAAAGTAAGAAAATTTTGACGATAAACGGCGGTAATATTGACATAACTGCAAGTGATGACGGATTGAATTCAGGAGGTACAGGTGCAAATCAAAACGGCGGTTTCGGCGGCGGTACTAATATGCAAGGTGGTCAGCAGGGCGGCAGAGGTAAAATTGGCAGACAAAACAGTGACGGACAGGACGGTAATCAAATGACACCGCCGGAAATGCCAAGTGACAAAAACGGCGGTCAAATGACACCGCCGGAAATAACAAGTGACAAAAACGGCGGTCAAATGACACCTCCGAATATGCAACAAGCCGAGGGTAATGAACAGGACAGTGAACATCATATTCAAATCAACGGCGGTAATATTAAAATAGTTGCCGACGCAGACGGTATTGATTCAAACGGTTCATTGTTCATCAATGGCGGTACTGTTACGGTTGACGCACAGCCAACAGGTGCTGAAAGTGCCTTTGATACAGACGGTGCGTTTATAGTAAACGGCGGTACAATTATAGGTGTAAGCGGCAGCGGTATGGACGAAAGTCCGAACAGTTACTCTGCTCAAAACGTAATTTTGGCATACACAACTTCACAGATTTCCGCGGGTGATGAAGTTAAGATAACTGATTCAAACGGTAAGACAATCGCTGAGTATACAGCCGTTAAAGGCGGAAGTAAGATTGTGTACTCATCGGATAAACTTAAAACAGGTGAAATGTATACGGTTTACGCAAGCGGTGAAGAAATCGGAAGTGCCGAAATTGAAAGCAGTATAACGAAGATAGGAACAAAGTCAAATTCGGGTTTCGGCGGCGGTCACAGACAAAAAACAACGGATAACACAATCGACACAAGTGCAACAAATTAATAAATAAGGCAAGCCATATCGGCTTGCCTTGACGTGTTGGAATATGGAAAAAGGACGTCGAATAACAGCCACCACTCCGACACTGCGTGCCACCTCTCCTCAAGGAGAGGTATTAGTAAGGCTCCCATAGAGGGGAGCTGTCGACAGAGTCGACTGAGGGGTGGTGATAGGGGAACAGAAAAAGGACGCCGAATAACAGCCATCACTCCGACAGTGCGTGCACCTCTCATCAAGGAGAGGTATTAGTAAGGCACCCCGTGAGAGGAGCTGTCGACAGAGTCGACTGAGGAGTGGTGATAGGGGAACAGAAAAAGGGCGACCACTGATCGCCCCTGCGAAATAAAACATCATTCCACAAATTTAAAATTAATAACATCGAAAAGTCCCGAATCGGTAATACGAACTTCGGGGATTACCGGTAGCGGCAAAAATGCGAGTGACAAAAACGGATCGATTTTATCTGTTATATTAAGCACTTTTGCGGCACTGTAAAGGTTATCGTGTTCTCTTGTAACTTCATCGGCTGATTTTACGGACATAAGTCCCGCAATATCAAGAGTCATTGACGCGATAACTTTACCCTCTGAACAAACTGCAATACCGCCGCTTGTACCGAGAGTATTTACGGCAAGTGCCATATCGCTGTCGTTATCGCCGATAACGATTACGTTATGGCTGTCGTGACCGATAGAAGTGGCGATAGCACCGTTTGTAATTCCGTAATTGGTTACAAATCCGATACCCTTTGTACCTAAATTATGATGACGTTCGATAACGCATACTTTAGAAAGACTGTCGGAATACGATACAGTAACCTTTTTTGTGATAATACTTTCGGGTATAAGTTCAATAGCGTCAAATTTGTCTTTAACATCAGTTTTGAAGAAGTCGGCTGATATTTTCGGCAGATGAACGGTATTTGTAACTTTTGAATTGTCAACTGTTTCGCATTCAAACAATGCTTTACCGTTTTCGCATACAAGTTTGCCGTTTTTATAGACTTGTGATATTGAACTTAAATTCAAATCATCGGCAACGACAATATCGGCAACGTATGACGGAGCGATTGCCCCTTTATTCTTCATACCGTAGATTTCACAAGCGTTAAGCGTTGCCATAATGATTGCGTCAATATTGTTAAGACCGAGTGAAACGGCTTTTCTGATACAGTGGTCAATACTGCCGTCACGAATAATTTCGCCGACAAATCTGTCATCGGTACAAAACGCACAACGTCTTAACGTGTAAGGGGTTACGCCCTTGATAAGCTTGGCAACGTCAAGCGAAAGGGTACCCTCACGAAGAAGAATATACATACCTTTGCTTATCTTTTCGGTCATTTCTTCAATGACACTGCATTCATGGTCGGTTTTTATACCGGCACTTGCATATGCGTCAAGCTCATGACCTGAAAGCAAAGGTGCGTGACCGTCAACGATGTCAAGACATAGCTTACCGAGCGTTTCATCATCACCTGAAACAATACCGGGATAGTTCATCATTTCACCGATACCGAAGAATTTAGGCGCAAGTTTTTGAGTGGTTTTTGCGTCAAGATTAGCACCTGTATGTTCAAAAGGTGTTGCAGGTACACATGACGGCAACATAAGATTTACGTCAAGCGGAATATTTTTCGCAGACTTTAACATAAATTCAAGACCGTCTTCACCGCATACGTTTGTTATTTCGTGAGGATCGGCAATAACGGTTGTAATACCGTGAGGCATAACTGCCTTTGCATATTCGGACGGCTGCGTCATAGATGATTCGATATGAACGTGCGAATCAATAAAACCCGGCATAATATATTTGCCGGAAACGTCTTGTTCGTTTTCACCGCTGTATGAACCGACACCGCAGATAATACCGTCTTTTATTATAACATCAGCTTTAATAACTCTGCCGGAAAAAACATCGACAACGTTTCCGCCTTTAAGTATTAAATCAGGTGCGATACGTTCCATAGCCGTATCAATATATGTTTTTTTCACTTAATATCACCTCGTATAATTATGATACAGTTATTATATACTAAAAGTTAATAATATTCAAATGAAATGTGAATAAAGTGTAAATTCATATTGTATCAAAAGTGTAAATGTTGACTTTGAATAATTGTGGTGGTAAAATGGTTAAGTAAATTAACAAAATTTAATATTACGGTGTGTGGGGGGATACACGGTGAAAGAAGAAATGTTTCTTCAATGTTGGGAAATCGTAAGCAGGATAAAGCTGTGGTTTCTTTCAAAGTGTCCTTTTGAGGAAATGTCAAGGGGCGATTATATGATGTTGAATTTACTTACTCAGTCCGCAAATGACGGAAAAATGATGACGGTCACTATGATGAGTGACATTTTAAAAGTCAGTAAGGCGGCTATTTCTCAAAGCATAAAGGCTTTGAAGAAAAAAAACTTGGTTAAAAGTATATCGGATACAACCGATAAGCGTAAGAGTTATATAGTTCTTACTGACGAGGGCAGAAAAGCATATGAAAATCAAAGGAAAGTTATAATCAAAAACTTACAGGAATGTTTCAGAGATGTAGATGAAGCAGACCTTAAAATGTTTTGCGATAAATTAACTAAAGTCGCAGAGCAGATAAGTTAAAAATATAAAGGTGCAGGAGGCAAGAAATATGGGAGATTTTACTTCTGAAAAGGAGCAAAAGCTTTTGGAAAGTGAAGCAGAAGTATCTAACACAGAAGATACAAATGCAGACGAACTCAATTTTGAAGAAGTATCTGGATTTTCAGATGATGACGGCGACAGTGAGGAAGAAGAAAAGAAACCGAAAAAGAAATTTATTGGATATGACAAGCAAAACAAGAAGTTCTTTATCGGTAAGTTTAAGATAGGCAAGAAATTACTTATAATTATTCTTGTAATAGCAATACTTGCAGGCGTGTGTTCGGGACTTATTATAAAGTCCAAAAACAACAGTGCCGTAAAAGTTATGTATACCGATTCGCTGGTTGAACGTCGTACTATCACAAATACAATCACAGGTTCATCATCTATCGAGCCGAATGATTCGTATAAAGTAACAACTATCAAGTCGGGCGATATAACAAGTGATACGTTCAAAGAGGGTGACGTTGTTAAGAAAGGTGATAAGCTTTATCAATTTGAGGACAGTGACGCTCAAAATTCTTTGAGTACGGCAAAAAATGCACTTGCAAAAGCACAACAGGCATATGTTGACGCAGTAAAGCAAAAGGCACAGACCGTTTCTTCAAACAATATCGGTACAAAGTCTGCACAAAATGCAGTGACAAAGGCATTAAATTCGCTTAACGATACTAAAAACAATCAATACATACAGTCAAATTCAGCAGGTAAAGTTAAAGAATTATCCGTAAAAGAAGGTGACCATATCAATGCCGGTGCAGCGGTTGCAACATTGTATGACGATTCTTATATGAAACTGAGAATACCGTTTAATGAAGTTGATGCCGAAAGTATTCAGACAGGCGCAGCCGCAACAGTATCTGTTATAGGTTCGGGCGATACGATTTACGGAACTGTTAAAGAAAAATCATCGTCAGCCGTTTCAACAGACGCACACGCTAAAGTTGTGTATGTAACGGTTGAAGTCACAAATCCGGGCGCACTTACAACAAATGATTACGGCAGTGCGGAAATAAACGGAGTTGCTTGTGCAAATACGGCACAATTTGAATATGTAAGCGAGGGAACAATAACATCAACGGCATCAGGCACACTTGAAAATCTTAATATTGCGGTAGGAGATTCTGTTTACAGCGGTCAAAAAGTCGGATATGTTAAGTATGATAATCAAAACTCGACAATGAGCAATGCACAGCTTTCATATAATGATGCGGTTTTGGCACTTGAAAAGCAAGTATTGCAAAACGATACTTTCTCACAGGATTCAAGCATAAAGAACGCACAGCTTGCACTTGACGATGCCGAACTTGGTATAGAAAAAGCACAGGACGCAGTTGACGATTATGTTGTAGAAGCTCCGATTGAGGGTACAGTCGTTAAGAAAAACTCAAAAGCAGGCGATACGATAGATTCTTCAAATGCAACAGATCCGCTTTGTGTAATTTATGATTTGTCAAGCGTTAAATTCTCTATTGACGTTGACGAAACGGAAATAGCACTTGTTAAGACAGGTCAAAAAGCTACTGTAACGGCAGACGCGGTAGAGGGTGAATTTGAAGGTGTGGTTACAAAAGTTCCTGTAGACGGTGTAAACGAAAACGGTGTAACAACATACACTATCGAAATTCAAATAGAAAATTACGGTGATTTGTTGCCTGGTATGAATGTTGACGCTGAAATTGTTGTTGAAGAGGCTGACAATGTAATTGCAGTACCTGTAAACAGTGTAAACAGAGGCAATATTGTATTTGTAAAGGACGACGGAACAACTCACGAAAATGATGTTACGGATATTATAAAGGGTAATAAAGATAAATCGGGTAAAACGGACGATAAGAAGAAAGCCGATGATAAGGACGATAAGCCACAGTCAAGCGGTATGCCGGTTGTAAGCGGCGATACACCGAACGGTGATAAATCGGATGAAATTTCGGTGACTAAAGAAAGTGTACCTACTAATATAGATGTACCGGACGGTTACCGTGCAATTCAGGTTGAAACAGGAATTAACGATACAGACTATATCGAAATCAAGTCGGGTTTAACAGAAAAAGACCGGGTAAGAACGCTTGACACAGAATCGTCAAGTGCGAATGCGTCATTCGGTGTTCAAAATGCTCAAGATATGTATGTAGTTCCTAATGGCAATATGGGCGGAATGCCCGGCGGAGGAATGTCAGGCGGCGGAATGTCAGGCGGCGGAATGTCCGGTGGCGGCGGAATGCCAGGCGGCGGAGGTATGTCCGGCGGCGGTGGCGGAATGCCGGGCGGAAGATAAAGCGGAGGTGAAGTAAAATGCCTCCATTGGTAGAAATGAAAGATGTTTATAAGATTTATCATATGGGTGATACGGAAGTTCACGCACTTGACGGAATATCTCTTACCATAAACAAAGGCGAATTTGTTGCGATAGTAGGTCAGTCGGGTAGTGGTAAATCTACTTGTATGAATATTATAGGTTGCCTTGACGTGGCAACAAAGGGTGTTTACAGATTAAACGGACGAGAAATTAATAATTACAGTCAAGATGAATTGGCTGATGTAAGAAATAAAATGCTTGGATTTATATTTCAGCAATATAACTTACTGCCGAAATTAACAGTATTGGAAAACGTTGAACTGCCGCTTTTGTATGCGGGACTTAGCGACGCGGAACAAGAGAAAAGAGCACTTGCTTCACTTGACAGAGTAGGACTTAAATCAAAAGCGAAAAACCACCCGACACAGCTTTCGGGTGGTCAGCAACAGAGAGTGTCAATAGCAAGAGCTTTAGCAGGCGATCCGTCGGTAATACTTGCCGATGAGCCGACAGGTGCACTTGACTCGCGTACAGGTCGTGAAGTAATGCTGTTTTTGCAGAAACTTAATGCGGAGGGTAATACGATTATTCTTATCACTCACGATAACTCGATAGCGGCAAAAGCAAAACGTATCATTCGTATAACAGACGGACGTATCGTTTATGACGGTCCGGCAGAGGGTGACGTAACAGTAATGAATCAGCACGGTGCGGGCGAAGATGCTCCCGAAGATGAAAGAGCAAAGGGGGCGACTTGATTATGAGTATTTGGAAATGTTTTCAGATGGCAATGTCAAGTATTGTCGGCAACAAAATGCGTTCAATACTTACAATGCTCGGTATTATAATCGGTATTACGGCGGTTATTGCGCTTGTAAGTCTTATGTCGGGAATGACATCGGAAATAACGGACGCATTTGAAGAAATGGGTATTGAATCAATCAATGTTTCAATTCAAGACCGTTCCGCGACAAAGGAAGTAAAGCCTGAAGAAATGGAACAGCTTGCGGAAGAACATTCCGATATTATTGCAGGTCAGTCACCGACAGTTTCAATGCCTGCATTTATAAAAAACGGCAGTGATACAATTTCAACACAGGCAACAGGTGTAAACGAATACTATCTCGGAATGAAAAAGTATAATATTACATACGGACGTGAGCTTACATATGTTGACGTTGAGAGAAAGCAGAAAGTCTGCGTTATCGGTACTTATATAGCAAAAGAAGTTTTCGGCGGTGACGCACTCGGTAAGTCTATTCAAATAACGGGTACGCCGTATGAAGTTGTCGGAATACTTGAAGAACAGGACGACTCGACAGAAAATTCTTCGGATAACTGTGTGTATATACCGTACACTTTGGCGTCATACACAAACCGTACATCAACCGTAAGCAGCTATGTTGTCTATGCGGTTGACCAGGAAAAGGTTGAGGAAGCGGTTTTGCTTTTAGAAGCACTTTGTGATAAAGATATAGGCGACAGTGATTACTATACTGTAACGTCAATGAAGTCTATGGCAGACAGTGTAACCGATATTCTTGATAAAATGGAACTTATGCTTATCGCAATCGCGGCTATATCGCTTGTTGTTGCCGGTATCGGTATTATGAATATTATGCTTGTGTCGGTTACGGAACGTACAAGGGAAATAGGTATCAGAAAATCGCTTGGTGCAAAGCAGAAAGATATACTTTCTCAATTCGTTATTGAGGCGGGTATGCTTAGTTGTTTGGGCGGTGTAATCGGTATTATTGTAGGCTCGCTTTTGGCAATACTGGCAGGTAAACTTTTGGGGATGGATATATTACCGACCCCGACATCTATTATAGTATCGTTTACGGTTTCGGCGATGATAGGTGTGTTCTTCGGCTATATGCCTGCTAAAAAAGCAGCCAAATTAAATCCGATAGATGCGTTACGTTATGATTGATAACTCAGCGATACGAATGATTTTCTCTCGGACTGAGATTTTCTCGGATTTATAACATATACGGAAAGGAAGTAAGTTATGAAGAAAATAATTTCTTTTGTTTTGGCGGCGGCTATGTCATTATCGACTTTGCCTGCATTGGCAGACTGGAACAATGACGAAGATATTATGTCGCTTTTGTCGGAACTTAATATAATGGTCGGCGATGATGACGGAAATTTAAGACTTGATGACAATGTATCAAGAGCGGAATTTGCGAAAATTGCAGTAGCGTCATCAAGCTACAAAGATACAGTAGCAACAGGTTTAAAAGTATCACCTTTTAAAGACGTTACATATACTCACTGGTCAGCACCTTACATAAAGGCCGCTGTATCAGCCGGAATTGCGGAGGGATATGTTGATTCAACATTCAGACCTGACAATACGGTATCATATGAAGAGGCACTTACAATGGTATTAAAGGTGCTTGGATACACAACACAGGATTTCGGCGATTCATGGCCTTACGGTCAAATGGGGCTTGCAAACAGTCTTGAAATTACAAAGAACGTAAATGCCGAGCAAGGCGAGGCACTTACAAGACGTCAGGTTGCAAGACTTATTTACAATACACTTGACACAAAAATCAAAGATAATCAAAGCAAACTTATAACTTCAGTGTTTGACAGTAAAGTTATTGAGGGTGTTACGATTATTGCGTCACACAACGAGGACAGCTCACTTGGAACTGATAAAATCTATACAACAGCCGGAACATTTGAATTTGACGGTAATTTTAACAGCGATTATGTCGGCAGAAAAGGCGATATTGTCGTAAAGAACGATGAAGATTTTGTGTCATTTACACCGCGTGACCAGCAAGTTGAAGAATACACCGTTTCAAACGTAATCGGTTCAGATATAATTCTTGACGGCGATATGTATAACATCAATTCAAACACAACTACATATTACAAGTCACAGGCACTTACATACGAAAATGCCGCAATGCAAGCCGAAAAAGGCGATACATTCAAGCTGTTTAAAAATTCAAACGGTTCTGTTGACTATGCAATGCTTGTTGCAAAAGACAGCGAAACAGGTACGGACAGCTTTGATAAATATGTAATCTATTCACTTCTTTCAGATGCAGTTATATGTTATAAAAACGGCAGTTTTGAACAGATTGATATAACAGACGGCACAACTTGTTACAAAGATAAGAATAAGAGTACATACGGTGCTGTAAAGAATGAAATGGCAATGGGCGACATTCTTTATGTAAAGATGGACGGAAGTAATGTTGATTACGTAAGCTATGAAAAGGGTAATATGGAAGGACCGGTCAAGGTTACAAATTCAAATTGGATCGCGAATTTCGATACAAACGGTTCGACAACGGTAATGAGAAGCGGTAATAAGGTTGACGCATCGGAAATTCAGCTTAACGATATTATTTACTATTGTAAAGATTTGAATATGGTGCTTGCTTATACGGATAAGGTTACAGGCGTGTACGAAAAGGCGTCACCGACAAAGGATTCGCCGACAAGCGTTACAATTTCGGGTAAAGAGTATTCTGTTGAAAGCGTAGACGCATTTAATGCACTTTCATCAAGCGGAACATTTAAGTACGGTGATACCGTAACACTTCTTCTTGGCAGAAACGGCGAGGTAGCCGGAGTTGTCGGCGGAAGTGAAAGCACATCTTCACACACAACAGTAGGATTTGTTACGGAAACAGGCAAAAAAGATTTCACAAAGCCTGATAATACAGTATATTCAAGTTACTATGCAAAGGTTGTTACACCTGACGGAACAGTAAATGAATATGCGACTTCATCAGATTGCAGTTCGCTTAAATGTGCTGTAGTAAATGTATCATTTACAAACGGTAAAGCAAGTCTTTCAAGAGCAAAGGGGTATGACAACGTAAGCGGTAAGTTTAATTCCGAAAAGAATAAATTTGGCGATTATACCCTTGCAGACGATGTGAAGATTCTTGACACTGCCGGAACTGCAAGCGACGACTTAGCAATGTACACAAGAATTTATCCGCAGCGTCTTGACGGTGTTACGATAAAATCTTCAAGCGTATTGTATTATTCAAAGAATAAAGCCGGTGAGATTGACGAGCTTATATTGAAAGATATAACGGGTGATGCTTATAAGTACGGGGTAATCACTGCTGCTGATTCAACTACTCATACATATACTATTGATATAGACGGTACGCAAAACACATATGCGACTGCATTCTCAACAAATGTAAAAGGTCCGCACAGATTCAGTATGGACCAAACAGGTATTGAAAGTATGCGTCAGCTTTCATCGTATCCAAGCAATATAACTTCGCTTACACGTACAGAGGCGAAAATCAATAATCAAACATATTTGCTTAGTGATAAGGTGATTGTATATCATAAGACAGATGTTAATAAATATTTGAAGATAACACTTGATGATGCTATAAACGGAAATTATAAGCTTACTGCTTATTACGATAAGGCACAGACTTTGGGTGGCAGAATTCGTATAATAATAGCTCAATAAGATGAAAAACAAGCGATGAAAATCGCTTGTTTTTTGCGTAATATTAAAATTTTATAAATTTGATGGCAGATATATTGACATATTAAATGTCAGTGATTATAATAATAGGTAAAGAAGGCTATGTGTAAATTAAAAAAGGCGGTAGAATAAATGAATTCAGTTTTGTATTGTTTGCATAATTTGTCACAAAAATCGCATTTAAGACGTATGGAAAAGTTTACTCAGCACGGTGACACTTCGTGCCTTTTGCATACGATTGCAGTTGCGTATTACAGTATTAAAATTGCCGAGTTTTTCGGTATAAAGTACAAAAAGCGTGACCTTATAAGAGGAGCATTGCTGCACGATTATTTCTTATATGATTGGCATGACGGCGAAAAGGAGAGAAGAATACACGGTTTTACTCATCCTATGACGGCTCTTAGAAATGCTGACAGAGATTTTGATTTGACCGATACAGAACGCGATATTATAAAAAAGCATATGTTCCCGCTTACTGTAATTCCGCCGACTTGCCGAGAAGGGTGGATAGTATGTTTGGCGGATAAATATTGTTCTCTTTATGAAACATTTAAAAAAGAAGCGTACAGAAAGATAAATACAAAGATTACGGGGGACTATGCTGAATTGTATAAGGAAATACAAATGATTTAAATAAGGGGGGGTAAATGATGAGTTTTTGCCAATATTTCTTGTGCTTTGCGGTATTTAGCTTTATTGGCTGGGCTTATGAAACGGTATATTACAGCATACAACAAAGAAAATTTGTAAACAGCGGCTTTTTAAGCACTTGCTTTTGCCCTATATACGGTATGGGAGCAATGCTTGATTTGATATTGCTTGGATGGATTGAAAATCCTTTGATACTGTTTTTTGCGGGAATGGTGGTTACCTGCTCGCTTGAATATTTTGTATCGTGGCTTTTGGAAACGCTGTTTCATAAGAGATGGTGGGATTATACAGGTTGGCCCGGTAATATAAACGGACGTGTTTGCCTTATAGGCGGAATTGCGTTCGGTACATTTACCGTTGCACTTATTAAGCTTATTGCACCGGTGACGATTGATATGATTGGCAGCGTGAGTTTACCGGCGTTACATATTATGACGTGCGTAATTGCATTTGTGATGATTGCGGATACGGTTAAGACGGTTAAGTGTATGGATTCGTCAAAACTTTGGTATGTGGAAAAACAAGCCGAATTTATGGACGAGCTGCGTAACGGCAGATGTGTGGGATTGGTAAAAAAAATAAAAGATACATTTAGAAGATAAACGGAGCATTTTTGCTCCGTTTTTGTGTGCAAAAAAGAACCTTTGGCGCGGGCAGACGGTGATATTTCACCGTCAAAGTCCGTATATGCCTCCGGTTCTGTTGGTATTATATAATATAAAAATAATGCTGTCAATAAAAATAAGATGTAGATTATTGAGAAGCGACTGCTACAAACAGTGTAACCACGCCTGACACGTCCAAAACGTCCCACCCACTACATCTTCTATCGGCAGCAAATATTGTATTGATTGTCAACAGTGGATGTAGGGGCGATATATTGGACTATTTCGTTACCGTTTTTGAGTCGGTGATTGGAACAAGATTGTTTAGAGAATTCCACCACATAACTTTTACGGTATGAGTTTCAGAAAGTAGGGAAACACTTATATTCTCCTGTGGTGAATGGGTAGTACAACGTAATAATTTGCCGTCCGAATTAAATTCAGAAATTAAGATAATTCCGCCTAAAGTGCTGTTTGTAAGTTTAACAGATATATTGTTGCCTTCAATGTTGCAGTTAATATCATGTGTAGGACACGTTGTAGCAGTTGGACTTGTTGCAGGAGTTATTGTCGGATTTGTAGTCGCAGTCGGACGTGGTGTAGGTTTTGGGGTAGAAGTCGGAATTAGTGTCGGACTCGCTGTCGGAGTTGCAGTAGGATTTAATGTAGGTTTTGGAGTTGCAGTAGGAGTTGCTGTCGGAGTTATTGTCGGGGTCGGATGTGGAGTTGCTGTCGGATTTGTTGTATGGGTAGGACATGGAGTTGCAGTAGGAGTAGGACTCGGAATAGGACTCGGACTCACGGTTGGAGTTGGATTTATAGTAGGAGTCGGAGTAGGACTCGGAGTCAACGTCGGAGTAGGGGTTGTTTCTGCAATTCCGCTAATTTCAAACTCTAATTTATCTGCTGACATATTTGTTACATAAACAAATATGTCGTTACCAATATAAAGTTCTTCGCCGTCACCGACTGCACAATCTGACATGGTTGAGTATTGACCGTTAGAAACAACTTGCATATTCCAGTTAACGCCTGTAGTGTTTATATTTGAGGGAAAACGTACACCTGTGTTAGCAAGATAGCAAATCAGTCCGCTCTTAAGTGTTACACCTTTTATCAAGTCACCGGTATTGCACGAATAGAGTTTCTTGTTTTTGGTATCGTATTTGTTACCATTGTCATCGAATTGACGATATTCCAAATAAAGAGTTTTTCCGTTAGACAAATCTCGTTTATATGCAACAACTTCATTTTGAGCTGAGGCAGGATAGAGTGTATATGTACCGTTTTTATCAATGGTTTTAATTTGATTATTGTCAAGCCAACCGAGCGATTCGCGTTCTTTAACGGAAATATACTGTCCGATAGGGGTTAGATGTTTTGCCATCAGTGACATATAATACACCGCACTTGTTTGGTTGGAGCGGTACAAGTCTTTCAAGCCAAGTGCGTGCATGGTTTCGTGACATATTTTACCTGTCGGTAAAATAGGCAGATTATCCTCACCGCGATAAAGCACAAGTCCGTTTACGTTTTCGTAGTTGCACGTTAGCTGTAAATATTCTCCGCTCTGATAAGTATTAACTCCTTCTTGCACTGAAATCATATTTGAATATGAGTGATAGTCCCAAAGAGGTGAATTCCAACCAACCGAAATATTTTGCGTTGTATTTTTGTAAATCACAGTAATTAAATCAATTTTTCCGTCACGGTTTCGGTCAAGATCGGCAAAATTATATTGATTTTCTTCTATATCTTTTGGTTTGTTTCCGTTCGTGATTGCGTTTGAAATTGTATTCGCCCAATCAGTCTGTAGTTCATACATTCTGGAATTTTCTTCTCCACTCTCGTAACCGTAAGGGTTTTGGTCATCTTTTTCGGCATAATAACCGCGTGGCTTTGAAAGTGTGAGCGAATTGTTGTTGTCAAAAAGATAAAGCGTTTGCATATTCATTTTTCCGCCGCTTACTGTTTTGAAATAGTCAGCGACATTATATACACTTTTATTATATGTATTGTCTAAAATGTTGCGGACAGTTGTGTCGGCATAAGTGTTGTTGATAAATTCGTCCTCGTCAGAAAATTTCATAAATACAACAAGATTTGTGAAAGTTGGTGCGTTTGATTCGTCCGATAAAACCGCACCACAGGGAATAGTCCCGAAAATTAATATTAACGTGGTTATAATACATATTGCTGTTTTAAATAGTTTTGTTTTATTTTGCATTGTTTTCTCCTAATAGTCAGAGGAATAATCTCAGCTGACAAAGTAATTTAGATATTGTTCAACGTCAATCGGTTATAGCGTCAACAACGTCATTAAAGTTTTTCCTTAATAGCTATATTTTTGCAGTTAGGCGGGCATACCTTTCAAATTAAACTTACATTTCTCTAATCAACAATTTAGGAACACCTATTATTCGGCAGTGCTTTAATTCTTCACCCGCAATTAATATTGGCGGAACATTCGGATTGACAGGAACTAACCTCAACCAATCTTCATCTTCTACAAACTCGATTTTTTTTAATGTTGATATTTCGTCATTGTATATCACTGCTCCGACATCACCACTATAATTAACGGTGCTTTGACGTAAGATTAATACTTTATCGCCGTCTTGATATTGAGGATACATACTGTCACCCTTAATGCACAGTACAAAGAAATCTTTCGGAGTATGTCCTTTTAAATATGAATTAGGAATATCGACTTTATCTCCGTCCCATGATTCAATAGCGATATGATTATATCCTTTCGCTATGTCACCTATAACGGGGAATGTTGTGTAGTCCTCTGTTATATTCGGATTTGGAAATTTATCATCTGTATATATTTCCGTTTCGTGTTCGTCCAGTCCCATTAAGTAGCTTGGAGTTGTTTGAAGTGCATTGGCAAAAGCTATGATTTTTGATTGAGTTATATCATTTTTGCCCATTTCAATTTTATTTATAGTTGAACGGGATTTATAACCTAACTTAGTTGCAAGTTCTTCTTGTGACATTCCGAGTTCTTCTCTGCGTGCTTTTATTCTCTTATATAATTCCATAAAATATCACTTCCTGTCTAAACATTTATTGTCATTATTAATATATCATAATGTAGACTATTTGTCAACTTTGCTTTAGAATTATAAAAAAGTTGATGAATAATCTACAAAATAAGGACATTCCTGTTAAGTAACAAAAACGAGGTGAAATTCACGGCAAGATAGAGAAAGATTGCGAAAGTGACGAAATGGGAACAATCGCAAGGAAAAATTGTTGTGAAACTTATTGACAAAGGATATATAAATGAAACTATATATCACATTTGCATAAAAAATGTAAAAAGAATCTTGACAGAGAAATTGAGAAAGGATATAATATTGAGGTAAGCCCGTATGCGATAGGAACATTGGACGCTACTGAGTATGACGAAACATATACAGAGTATAGGGTGCAGAAATTGCTAGAAGGGGGAATAATGCGATGAGATTAATAAAGACGGAAGAAGAAAAAAATTTGGAAAAAATATATGCACCGTACTATGATTATACAAAAACACCGGCTTTAAGTCCTGATGCACCAGACGAGGCAGTTAAAGCATATCAAAAACAACAAGAGCTGTTTAAAAGAAAATATGCAGAAGCAGAAGCTTTGTTTTTTAGTAACGGAGATAATTGAAGATAAGAATTAAAGCACGTCTTAGGGCGTGCTTTTTTGATACCCAAAAGGAGAGTGGAACAAGTGAATATACGAGACTTACTGCCTTAGCACCTATGAAACGGTGCTTTTTTGAACGTGATACGGTGAAGAATGCGATATATGAAAAGTGGCTTGACGGAAGATTGCGTATAATGGACGCAGGTTGTTTCGGCGACTAAAAAATGTTGCGATATTTTCCTTTTGTGATATAATAGAACAAAAGGGAGGTAATGGATATGAAGAAATATATAGCAGGTATTGCAACAGGTGTGATTTTATCATGCACGGTAGCTTTGGCGGTAAATTACACCGCAACGGAAAATACGTTTCCTATTCAGTTAAATGGTGAAAACGTTAATGTAGAGGGGTATAATATTGACGGCAGTACATATTTTAAGCTCCGTGATATAGCCGATACGGTTGGCGGATTTAATGTTGATTTTAACGATAATACAATTCAGCTTTCCAAAGACGGATATGTATATGAAACAAAACCGAGTACAAAGGCTTTTGTTTTAGACGATAATGCAAAATCGTTTCTTGCGGAGCAAGGTTATGTAATACCGTATTTTACACAGAACGATTTACAAAGTGAAGATTTTGTAAGAAGTTTTATCTTCTATTATTACACAGAAGGTTACGGTGCGGATATGTCTGCTCAATATAAAAACGGATATTTTGAATGGTCCGAAAATTCCGTAAGAGATACTTATAAATTGCTTTTCGGTGCAGATATGCCCGAATATCACCCAACCGATAACGGCAGTGTTTTATATGAAAACGGTAATTATAAAATCAGTGTTTCAAATCGCGGAGACGGCAGATATGAATTTATAAGTGCCGAAAATGTCGGTGACGGAATGGACGTAGTATTTAAAAATACCGATTCAACAGGAACTGATTTCGGAAATGTCACGTTCCGCCTTGTTCCGACAGATAACGCAAACGGATATATAATTACTCAAAAGACAAATTAAAAATTTCAAATAAGGCTTAAAAAGTACATCGAAATTCGATGTACTTTTTTGTATGTCGAAAAGGAGGCTTATATGGGGTAATTGATAATGCAGTTCAATGGGCGACAGATAGTGCAAATAATGACAGTCACGGTTACAGTTAATCGGTGAGATGGAGACCGCATTATGATTGTTCTTCTTTTGTTATAACGGCATATCAAAATTCGGGAGTACCTGTTAAAGATAATGGCACGACATATACAAGAAAAATTAAAATCACTCATTCACGAAGTACAGCACGCAATACAAGTACGAGAGGGATTTGCAGTCGGTGAAAGCCCTGATAGCAAAAACAGAAACCAAAGCGCAGGTGAAATCTAGGCTGACGACGTTAAGGCAAGACAAAGTATGAGCAAAGAAGAAAGGCTTAATACATTCCCTGAAAGCATGAAACCTAATCTCAATGCAGACATTGTATTTTGGGAGAATGGGAAAGGTACAAACAAAACAAAGTTTTCGTTAAAGGACAATTCAGACAATGAAAACTCTAATATAGACGAAAAAGATGTTGCGGCGATACAATCAATAGGGCAACTAAATTTAAAAGAAAGAGGAATTATTAATCGGTATACATATAATAAATTAGCTCAAAAAGCTGATATGCCGGTTACAAAATTGGTGGAAGATTTGCCAATAAATTCAGATGGCAAGATTAATAGAGCGGATATACTTGCAAAGGCAATGAACAATGTAAGAGATAAAAATAATTTACATAATACAGAGAATACATCTTTTATTTATGTAAAAGATATAGACAAAAATATCCTTGTGGGGAAAGATGCTTTAAGACATGGACTTATGAGAAATTCAAAAGATACGGCTAAAGTAACCACTAAAATTGGGGATGTATTAGAAAATGCTATAAAGGTGAATGAACTGAAACCGAGAAATAATACGCTTGGTGGGTATGTATTAATGGGGATAGGAATAGACGATAAAGGTAACTACTATCCTACAAGAATAATCGTAAATAATTACGAGGTTCAAAAAATAGAACCTTTAGATGTTGTTTATGCGGTGAGAACAAAAAAGAAGAACCAGTCTCCTAACGGAGCAGGGTTCGCCTCAAAAGAAACTCCCCTATCTAAAGGTTCCTCCGAAATAAGTGTATCAGATTTTCTCGATATTGTCAAGGAGAATTTCGCAGATACATTGCCTCGAGATGTATTGGAAAAATATAATACAAAAAGACCTAAAAGCGCATTATCTGAAAGTGTCAAATATTCGATAAAAGAAAGCGATTATGACAAAATCGCAAATCGTCTTATGGGTGACGATTTGCTAAATGCTTATGACACAATAGAAGAAATTCGGAATGTCGGTGGCAAGGTAGACGAAAACGGTTATGCGTATGTGTATCATAACACTTCCAAAGACAATGCCGAAAATATTCGTAAAACAGGAGTAATGTCAGCAAAAGAGGACAGTATATTTGTATCGACAAAGCCAGACGGGCAGTCTGAGTTTGACATATCAAGTGACATAAGCTATAATGATATTAAAGGTAAATCTTTTTTGCTTATATATGATAACTCTACAACAGGAAGAACATTTAAAGGGCTTGAAGGATTTATAGAAGATAACGGCGGTAAAGTTGTTGGATATTATGCAATGACAACAGGGCAGGATATGTCCGAAAAAATGATTACTACAGATGAAACTTGGGAAAAGCTTAAACAATTCGGAATTGAAAAGATTAGAAATTTTGCAGAAAGCGAGGGAATAAGAAGTGAAATATCAAGAAATGGACTCACAGAAAGAGAAACACGAGAACTTATCAGACAGTACAGAAAGAAAGCTGACAAAAGAAGAATTGACGGCTTTATGTCGAAGAATGAAGGAACACAGAAGGAGATTCAGAGAGTATATGAGAATGGTAGAAGGGACTCAGAAAAAGACAGAACACAAGGAAAATTCTCATTAAAGAGCTTAAATAGCAGTAACCTTGATACAGTTGAAAATAATACTGATAATGTGCAGATTAAATCCGATAATTTTAAAAATTGGTTTGGAGATTGGGAAAATAACCCGAGTAAAGCAAGTAAAGTTGTGAATGAGGACGGCACCCCTAAAGTAGTGTATCATGGAACGGATAAGGGGGGCTTTTATGTGTTCGACCCTAAAATGTCTGACGATAAAA
>OGXF01000584.1_pt1 | contig 32792 bp, 25 predicted proteins | sample 1576191 | NCBI WGS metagenome assembly OGXF01 (sample SAMEA3541545, study PRJEB24748) | human gut metagenome | biome: human gut; feature: human-associated habitat; material: faeces | place: China | collected 2012
AGCAAAATGGACAAAATTGTCGTGAATGCGTTTATACATGGAGGAGCCCTTTCGGACCCTATTGAACTAAATCCCAACATTTATCAAAAGAACCTTGCTTCCCCCAGTTGAATTTCCTTAAAAAATATGGTATTCTAGGCTTTAACAATTGTATCTATACTATTTATAGCTATTTTTTTTTGCGTTGATACTTTGTCGCTTTAAACTGACGAATGTATTACTGTCATCCGGTGCTGTCGTCGGATAATATGTTTGTTTACTTATAGAATCCTGTAGAAATGAGAGAAAAACATGAACCATTCAGAAACATTACTTGAAATAAAAGATTTGTGTGTGGAATTCAAGACCATGGCCGGAACAGTACACGCAGTAGACCACTTAAGCTATACGCTCCACCGTGGTGAGAAGCTTGGCATCGTTGGGGAAAGCGGAAGTGGAAAAAGCGTGTCTTCCCTGGCCATGATGCAGCTGATCCCAAATCCTCCGGGCAAAGTCACAGGCGGACAGATCTTATATAATGGAAAAGATCTTGTAAAACTTTCTGAACGGGAAATGGAGAAGATCCGCGGAAATGAGATCTCCATGATCTTCCAGGAACCTATGACTTCTTTAAACCCCATCATCCGCTGTGGAAAGCAAATCGCAGAGTCTTTACAGCTTCACAGAGGAATGAAAAAGAAAGAAGCCATGGAAGAGGCCATTAAAATGATGCAGGCTGTTGGGATCGCCAATCCACAGGCCCGTGCTTATGAATATCCCCACCAGATGTCCGGCGGTATGCGCCAGCGTGTGATGATCGCCATGGCTTTGGCTTGTCAGCCGCAGATCCTGATCGCAGATGAGCCTACAACAGCTCTGGATGTGACTATCCAGGCACAGATCTTAGACCTGATCCGTGATCTGAACCAGAAAATGAATACCTCCGTTGTATTTATCACCCATGATCTGGGCGTAGTAAGTGAACTTTGTGATACCGTTATCGTTATGTATAACGGCCACATCGTAGAAAAAGCGCCTGTAGCTGACATTTTCCGTGAACCTCTTCATCCTTATACACAGGGACTTTTAAGCGCTATCCCAAGGATCACCAAAGAGCGTAAACCATTATCCACCATTGAAGGCATGGTTCCAAACCCGGTAGAACGCATCAAAGGCTGCCGTTTCTGGCCAAGATGTCCAAAAGCCTGTGACCGCTGCCGTAAGGAAGAACCACCTGTATTTTCTGTTGGGGAAGACCGTCAGGTACGCTGCTGGCTCTATGCACAGGCAGATAATGGAAGTCAGGAGGCAGTGACCAATGGCTGATGAAAGCAAGAACAAAGACGTACTGGTCCACGCAGACCATGTAAAAGTATATTTTAAAGGAAAAGACAAAAAATCCGGCACAGTACGTGCCGTAGACGATATTTCATTTGATATTTTCGCAGGGGAGACCTTCGGCGTAGTTGGTGAGTCCGGCTGCGGAAAAAGTACCTTAGGACGCACCCTGATCCGCCTGATTCCCGCTACTGACGGCCACGTTTATCTGGACGGGGAAGATATTTCCGGTTTAAAGGGAAAAGCCTTAAAGCAGATGCGTAAGAAAGCCCAGATCATTTTCCAGGATCCTTCCGCATGCTTAAATCCAAGACGTACGGTGCGCCAGATCCTTATGGAACCTTTCCAGATCCACCATATGACAGGTTCCATGGACGTAGACGCAAGGATCGAGGAGCTGCTTCACTTAGTAGGCCTTGACACCTATCATTTAAGCCGTTATCCCCATGAGCTTTCCGGCGGTCAGAAACAGCGTATCGGTATTGCAAGAGCACTGGCCTTAGAGCCAAAGCTTATTATCTGCGATGAAGCAGTTTCTGCTCTTGACGTATCTGTCCAGGCACAGGTCTTAAACCTGCTCCAGGAATTAAAAGAACGTCTGGGACTGACCTATTTCTTCATCTCCCACAACTTAAACGTTGTTTACCAGGTCAGTGACCGTGTAGGCGTTATGTATCTGGGAAAAATGGTGGAGATCGCCGCTTATGACCAGCTATATGAGAAACGTTATCATCCTTATACAGAGGCTCTTTTATCTGCTATTCCCCAGGTTGATGCAGATGACAGGACAGAACGCATCCACTTAACAGGTGAAGTTCCAAGTCCTTCCAACCCGCCTTCCGGCTGCCCGTTCCACACCCGCTGTCCGAAAGCCTGTGATATCTGCTCCAAAGAGATCCCACAGTTAAAAGAGATTGAAAAAGGTCATTTTGTGGCATGTCATTTATATCAGTAAATGAATTTTACCAGCACATAAAATATTGCTTTATCACAGCTTTTTAAAGCTGTATCAATAAGTACTAAATGTTCTCTCGGAATCTTTCTGTGCTTGATTTTGTGAGAAGATTTTTTGTCAGTTGTGCCCAAATTTCAGAGGCGTTGGCGTTGCGTCCGCCTCTGAAATTTGAGTGCGACTGGCGGAAAATCGGCCACAAAAGCAAGTGCAGGAAAGACTCCGAGAGGACATCTAAACAAGAGGAGGATTTAATTATGAAAAACAAAAAGCTCTTAGCCTTCGCCCTCTCCATGGCAGTTGCAGCAGGCTGCACGGCATGTGGCGGCGGACAGGCATCCACAGACACTTCTGCAGCAGGTTCTTCTGGCAACACCCAGGCAGAAAGCAGTTCCACCGGTGACAACACTGTTATCGTTGCCATGGGTTCCGGCTTCTCCACTCTGGATCCTGGTTATGTTTACGAAAAATACCCACAGCTGATCGTAAATGCCTGCTATGAAAACCTGTTTAAATTCTATGAAAATAATGGCACACCACAGCCTTGTCTGGCAGATACTTATGAGTTTTCTGAAGATGGCTTAACATTGACTGTCAAGTTAAAAGACGGCCTAACCTTTGCAAGTGGCAATAAGATCACATCTGCTGATGTTGCATTCAGCATCAACCGTACCAAGAACTTAAAGGGAAATCCTTCTTTCATCTGCGATACCATTGAAAGCATTGAAACTCCAGATGATGCTACTGTGATCTTCCACTTAAACCAGCCTGACAGTGCCATTCTCTCCAAGCTGACTTACAGTTCTCTGGCTATCCTTGACAGCGCTGTTGTAAAGGAAAATGGCGGTACTGATGCAGAAGATGCTTCTTCCACTGATACTGCACAGAGCTTCCTTGATAATGCAAGTGCAGGAAGCGGCATGTACATCCTGACCAGCTACACTCCCGATGAGGAAGTTGTTCTGGAAAAGAACCCGAATTACTGGGGTACTTCTACTAATGTAGACAAGTACATTTTAAAGATCCAGCCAGATGCAAATACCCAGATGATGACTTTATCTGCCGGAGATATTGATGTTGCATTAAACCTGACTGACGATACTTTAGAGGAACTGGGATCTGCTGAAAATGTAGAGATCGTAAACGGAACCACAAAGATGATCGGTTTCGTTATGATGAACATGAACGAAGAATACGGCGGACCTGTTTCCAATCCAGATGTGCAGAAAGCCATCCGCAAGGCTTTAGATTACTCCGGAATCCGCATGATCTGCGGTGACGGCACTTTAACTCCATATTCTATCATTCAGGACGGATTTATGGGAAGCAAGGGAACACGCCCAGATGACTACACTAACATCGAAGAAGCAAAGCAGCTGTTAGCTGACGCCGGTTATCCGGACGGCTTTGACGTAGATATGACTGTTTCTGACCTGGATATGGAAGGCATCCTTTTAACTGACCTGGCCCAGAAGGTAAAAGATGACTTATCCCAGATCGGCATTAATGTAAATATCACAACAGAAGCATGGGCAGCAGGCTACGGCGATGCTTACAGAAACGGAACTCTTGGCTTTACTGTTATGTACTGGGGCGTAGATTACAGCGATCCTAACGTACAGCTGGAATTCCTTCCAGGCGGTACTGTAGGACTAAGAGGCGGATGGACTGCTGAAATGAACCCGGAACTGGCTGCAATGTCCCAGGAAGCAATGGAAGCAACTGACAATGATGCCCGCACCCAGGTTCTGGAAAATATCCAGGATGCAATGTATGAGGACGGTCCGTTCATCGTGATCGCACAGGCTCCTGCTCATATTGCCCACAGCACCAGATTAGATGGCGTAGATATCTTTGATTCCTATACCATTGATCTGACTGCAATAAACGTAAAGTAAAATAACGCAGAGAAAGGTACCAGATCCAAATGGGAGAGTTGAAATTTATTGGAAAACGTGTGGTTTATCTGGCAGTTATGCTGTTCGGCGTTGCCACCCTGGTGTTCATCCTTACAAAGATGATACCTGGCGACCCGGTAGTTGCAAACCTGAGCCAGAGAGCTTTAAATGATCCTGAGATCGTAGCGGCCTACCGTGCAAAGCACGGTCTGGACCGTCCGCTCATTGTGCAGTATATCTATTACATCCGTGATCTTCTGCACTTTGACCTGGGAACCTCTATCCGAACCAGCCGTCCGGTACTGGACGATCTGGCAAGATGCTATCCCGCTACTCTGGAACTGGCCCTGTTTTCCATCGTGATTGCTTCTGTTTTCGGCATCCTGTTTGGTATCATTTCCGCCATCCGCCGCAACAGTATCTTAGATCAGATCGTCCGGGCCATTTCCGTAACCGGCGTCAGCATTCCGGCTTTCTGGTTTGCGCTGCTGATGCTGTATTTCTTCTACTATAAGTTAAAAATATTCCCGGGACCGGGCCGTTTAAGCAATTCTTTCTCTGCCCCGGCCTCCGTTACGGGAATGTATGTGATCGACAGTCTGATCGAGGGAAATCCGGCAAAAGCCATGGATGCCATCCGTCACCTGATCCTTCCAAGTATTGTTCTGGCTGCCTTTACCATGGGCCTGATCACCAGAACCACCCGTTCTAACCTGTTAGATGCCTTGTCTACTGACTATGTCCGCACAGCAAAGGCAAAAGGCTTAAACAGTCTCTGCCTGATCTTAAAACATGCACTTGGAAATGCACTGATCCCGGTTATGACCGTTATTGGACTGGGACTCGGAAACCTTCTTGGCGGTATGGTATTAGTAGAAACCATTTTCAAATGGCCGGGAGTAGGCCAGTTTGCCTACGAATCCGTCATGGCAGCTGACTATCCGGCGATCATCGGCGTGGCACTGCTGATCGCATTAAACTATATGATCATCAATACAGTGGTTGATATCCTTTACGGCATTATCGACCCAAGAGTGAGGTGCAATTAACCATGATCCATTCCCTGAAAAAATTATTAAAATCCAATTACCTGTTTACACTGGGTATTTTGATCTGTCTTGGATGGATCTTAGCAGCTGTTTTAGCACCTGCTATTGCTCCTTACGACCCAATCACACAGGATCTGTCCATGCGTTTAAAGGCACCTTCTGCCATCCACTGGTTCGGCACAGATAACTTTGGACGTGACATTTTCAGCCGTGTGATCTACGGCGGACGTTATTCTCTTCTTGCAGGGTGTCTCTCCGTTATCATTGCAGGCATTATCGGCACCTTTTACGGCGCACTGGCCGGTTACGCAGGCGGCTGGCTGGATAATGTGATGATGCGTTTTTCCGAAATGATCCTGTCTTTCCCATCCTTGATCCTGGCAATGATCATCAACGCAGTTATGGGTTCCAACCTGTTCAACACCATGTTTGCCCTTGTCATTGTTTCATGGCCTACTTACGCACGCCTGATGCGAAGCGTTGTTCTAAGCGTAAAGGAAAATGAATACGTGAATGCAGCGGAGGCCCTTGGTGCTTCCCGCATGCGTATCCTTTTAAAAGAGATCATCCCAAACAGCGTCAGCTCCGTATTGATCATGGCTACCACAGATATCGGAAACAAGATACTGATGTTCTCTACTTTAAGCTTCTTGGGACTTGGTTCCGCCCCGCCAACACCGGAATGGGGAATGATGGTTTCTGACGGCGTAGATTACTTCAATAAATTCTGGGTTGCCGGTTTTCCGGGACTTGCCATTTTCACTATGGCAGTAGGTGCCAATTTCATTGGCGATGGTTTAAGAGACCTGTTAGATCCGAAACTGAGAACACAATTTTAATGGCAAACTTTCTCATCTCTCCTACATGCAGATACGTAAAAAGCAAGGTTGCCTGACAACACTATCATAGTACAGTATTATGGCGCCGGAAGGCTGGTTTTCAGCCCCGGCGCCATGAATTTATAAAAGTTATAAAGGAGAATATTTATCATGAATGAAGCAAGAGCAAACCGCATTCTGGCTGCCTTAAAAGAACATGGCGTAGATCAGATGCTCATTACCGATCCAATGTCTATCTGCTACCTTACAGGGATTTCCATGGCTCCTATTGAGCGTTTTTATGCACTTCTGTTAAAGGCTGACGGACATCATTACTATTTCTTAAACCACCTTTTCAATGTCCCCGGTGATGTAGGTGTTGAAAAAGTATGGTATTCCGACACAGATCCGGTACCGGAGATCGTTGCCGCCCATCTGGATAAAAATGCCGTTCTTGGCGTAGACAAGGACTTAAAAGCACGCTTCCTTCTGCCTCTTATGGAAATGAAAGCTGCTGCCGGCTTCGTAAACGGCTCTCTGGCCGTTGATATCACCAGAGGTGTAAAAGATACAGAAGAACAGGAAAAAATGCGTATTTCCTCTGCTATCAACGACAAGGCTATGGCTAAATTCAAGGATCTGATCCATGAAGGCATATCTGAAAAAGAGGTAGCTGACCAGATGCTTCAGATCTACCTGGATCTGGGTGCAGATGGCTATTCCTTTGAACCATTAGTTGCCTTTGGCGCAAATGCTGCTGACCCACACCATTCTCCCGACGATACTGTTGTAAAGCCTGGAGACTGCGTTCTTTTTGACGTAGGCTGCATAAAAGACGGCTACTGCTCTGACATGACCCGTACCTTCTATTTCAAAACTGTAAGCGATGCCCACAGAAAAGTATATGAGACCGCCAAAGTAGCTAACGAGACTGCTATCTCAAAGATCCGCCCGGGCGTACCCTTATGCCAGCTTGATGCTGCTGCCAGAGACCTGATCTCGGCCGAAGGATGGGGACCAAACTTCAATCACCGCCTTGGACATTTTATCGGCCTTTCCGAGCATGAATTCGGTGATGTTTCCTCTGCAAACACCTGGCAGGCAAAACCAGGAATGATCTTCTCCATCGAACCAGGCATCTACTTAACCGGTGATACCGGCGTCCGCGTAGAGGATCTGGTGCTGGTAACAGAAAATGGTGTAGAAGTATTAAACCATTATCCCAAGGAACTGCAGATCATCGGATAAAATTAGGATATTGTTGACTAAGGTCCGAAAGCCACCGGTGCACATGACAGATGCGCATTTGGGAGAAAATCCTTTGTTCGTGGGCTTGCGCCGCCTATTGTCAGAACTGCGAACCAAACTCGCACGCTTTGCGTGCTCAAACAGTGGTTCTCCGTTCTGACGCTATGCGCGCCCACTCACGGATTTTCAAACAAATGCTTATTCTGTAATGCGCACCGATGGCTTTCTACGTTATTGGCAATAAAAAATGTAGGAGCAAACCAATAAGCAATTTTCATGTGACATATCCAATACAGCAGAAAGGGCTCCTCCATGTATAATAAGCATTCGGTAGGCAATTTTATCCATTTTGTGAGCATAGCTGGCAGGTTGGAGGCACTGTTTGAGCGAACACAGTGAGCGAGTTTGCCGGAGACCTGCCTAATCGGCGACGGAGCAAAATGGACAAAATTGTCGTGAATGCGTTTATACATGGAGGAGCCCTTTCGGACCCTATTGAACTAAATCCCAATATTCTTTTATAAAATATGTACTCTCTACATCTATCTTCTAGTCATAAGCCAGTGATAATAACTGATCAGCCACTGATAATTATTATAATAAGAAATACATGCAATTACTGTCAATGCTGCAAAAACACCTATTTTTACAGCTTTATTCTTTACCTTACTCAATATCCTGATCAAGATATAAAGATCTACACAGCCGATCAACACCAGCTGGTACATAAAAGTTCTGAAACTGGAACCAAATAATGTTGCTGAAAATCCCATCATAATGCGGGACATAGCGCCGATGAACAGTGTCCACAAAATACCGGCCGCTTCCCATTTATCATCAAATATATTCCAAACTGCAGCTATGACCAGCAATGTGATCACTACCAGGATCACAAAAGATAAAACACTGCCATCTGTATCTGGCAGTCCCCAGGAAAAGTCATGATATACGATAAAAGGTTCGTAATCTGTACACATTTCAAAGATCTGGAAAAGTACCAAAGCTGCCGCCGGGATCAGAGCTTTTAACTTCTTTCCCTGCATTACGATTGCTGCAATCAGCAATAAAACACATAGTATCATAAATACCTGCACCGGCTGAAAATAGATATTGGCAGCCGTTGCTGTAATACCTTCTGTTATCTTATTTGCTGCTGTCCAGTTTTCATATCCTGGGATTGAGAAAGTACCGCCTACAGAACCACTTCTGATCCGATGACCAGGTGCCGTCATTAAAACAATCAGTCCAGCCACATCTTCTGCTAAAAATAATGCTGCCGGAATATTTACTTTCTTATCATGTGTCATAAAATACCAGAAAAGATAACCGCATAACATACCGCCTAAAACGCAGGCTGACTGCTCCTGGTTGCTGGCATACAGCACACCCAAAATGCCACCCAAAGCAGCAATGATCTTTACCCAAGACTTTCTGCCTGCATTTTCTGTAAGATACACTACTGCAGCCAGACACATGAGACTTCCGATGCAGGTATAAACATAGTTGGTATTAGTAAGAATAAAACCAGCTGACAGCAGATAGCTTACCGGAAAGCACATAACCAGCAGACAGCCCAGATAAGGCGCTTCTGTTTTCAGGGTTTTATTGCTGCCTCCCCCCATGTTTTACTTGCTGCTGAAACAACATAGGCAGCTAGCCAGACTCCAATGGTATATAATACCACATCCACTGCCATCCACATCTCAAACGGCCACTGTCCCATAAATGCACCTAACGGATCTGTAAACCATTTTCCATTTACCGATGTAAACATATATTTAATATATTCCTGATGATTCATGGTCAGCATGCGTTCCTGAGCTACCACATCATCGGAATAGATAAACATTTTTGTCCGCAGCATATACTGTGTGATCACAAATAACACCATGATCACACCAGATATGCTCCAGGTTTTCTTATTTTCCTTTGTTTCCATTATCCATCCTCCATTTTCAGTTTCTGCCGATAAATTTATAAAATGCCACTGCCAAGTATACTACACCCAAATAAAACTTACAATCACAGACTCATCCATAAATATTGATTTTCCGCCCTATTTCAAGTAAAATCAAGCTAGAGTTAGAGCATACCTTGTTTATGTACTCTCGGAATCTTTCACTTTAGGAGGACACACCATGACAAACCCAAAAGCCACACTCCATATGGCAAATGGAGCTGACATCGTAATAGAACTGCTGCCTGAGGCAGCGCCAAATACGGTAAACAGCTTTATCTATGCTGCTTCCCACGGATACTTAGACCATCACGCCATTGAGCGGATTGTTCCAGGAAACTGGGTAGATGTAAGCTATACAGCCTTCGGCCACAAGGAACTGCAATACCTGATTCCCAATGAATTTACTCTTCATCCAGAAATTACACCTCTTGATTCCCATCCAGGCTGTGTCTGCATGGGCGGATATGGAGAAGCAGGACTGGCAAGCTGTGAATTTTTCTTTCCTCTCCGGGACTGCCCGGACCACAAAGGCACTTATCCCGTATTCGGAAAAGTCCTTTCCGGCATGGATGAGATCCGCCGGATCGCGACAGTCAAGACCGTTCCCGTAGATTTCCCGATTCCAGGAGTAGAAGTAAACAAGCCGGTAGAGCCGCAAATCATTGATACAGTAGAATTAGAGCTTTACGGCGAGACTTATCCAGAGCCGGTACGGGTAGAGAATCCGAGACTGCCAAAATGCTGGCCAAAGCTGTGAGATTTTTGAAAAACATGAAAAATTCAAGAAATTAGAAAGGTCAGGAAAATTTCAAAACATAAAAAATATGAACTGCCAGGCTGAGAGAAGGAATAGCCTGGCAGTTCATATTTTTTTATTCTATATTGCACTTCCTGCCAAAGAACCGTACTCAGACATATACGGTTCTTTTTATTAATGCCTTTACTAATGCATCAGCAGATTTGGAAGTGTCATGGAAAATACCGGAACGTAGGTAACTAATAATAGTGCAACCACCATTACTATATAGAATGGAAGCAGCGCTTTCGTAACTCTTTCAACTGAAATATCTCCAACTGCACAACCGGCAAACAAGGTAGTTCCAACCGGTGGTGTCAAAGATCCAACAGCCAGGTTCATCATGATCACAATACCAAACTGGACCGGATCCGTTCCAAGTGCCTTGATAACAGGCAGAAGAATCGGAGTTACGATCAGGATCAGTGGAGCAACGTCCATGAAGCAGCCCAAAACTAACAGCAGAATGTTGATCAGGATCAGGACTACATACTTATTATCAGAAACAGTCAAAAGCATCTGTGTAATCTTTGCCGGAACCTGCATCAGGCTCATGAGATAGCAAAATGCATTTGCAGCAGCAATGATACTTAAGATCATAGCCAGAGTTCCTAATGATCTCTTTGCAATTCTCCAGATATCATTTACCTTGATGCTCTTATAAACAAATACAGTAATGATCAGCGCATAAACACAAGCGATGGCAGCACTCTCTGTTGTTGTAAAGATACCCGTACAAACACCTAAAAGAATGATAACAATGGTCATAACTCCCAGGAAACCATCACTGACGATCTTTAAAGACTCACGGACTGTATATTTCGGTCCTCTTGGATAACCTCTCTTCTTGGTAATACGTGCTACCAGGATACACATTGCAGCACATAAGATAAGTCCAGGTCCAATACCTGCCAGGAACAGTTTTCCTGTAGAAAGACCGCCTGCAGCCATACCATAGATAATCATGTTATGACTTGGAGGAATGATCAGTGCCTGTGTAGCTGTTGCTACTGTGGTTGCAACAGAGAAATCTTTGTCGTAACCGCTTTTTGTCATCATACCGATCTCAATCGGTCCTAAAGAAGATACATCCGCTGTAGGAGAACCGGAAATACCGCCGAAAAAGGTTGAAGCGATAACGTTTACATATGCAAGACCACCGCGGAAACGGCCTACCATAACATTAGCCACCTCTACCAGTCGGTCTGAAATACCGCCTTCTGCCATAATATCACCGGCAAAAATAAAAAACGGAATCGCTAAAAAGGAGAATGACTGTACACCGTCACCCAGACGCAGGAACACAGATGATACGTACTTCGGTCCCAGATAAAGAGCCGTAAGAACACAAGCACCCAGCATACTGAATGTTACAGGTACACGCATAACCATAAAGATCATGAAGGTCGCAAACAATATGATCATGGCTATTGTATTTGTATCCATAGTTTTTATCCCTCTTTTCTATCACTTAAGTGTGCTGATCTTAGTTATCATGTTTTGGATCCAGAAAATCATCTGTAGATTTTGTATGGAACATACCAAAAGATTTGGCAATGACCATGATCAGACATAAGAGCCCGCTGATAACTGTAATCATATACAGATATTTTCTTGGAAAACCTGTAATCGTAAACTTGGAATTCGTTTTTTCCATAAGGAATGCCCCATAACGAATCATGCAAAGGGACACAATCAGCAGCACTAAATTACTGAAATGGATCAGAAATACTTTTACTTTCTTTGGGAAATACTTTGCAAATACTTCAATACGGATATGTAAGTCATCTTTTATACCCACTGGAAGCAGCATGAACATCATGATGTCAAGGAGGATCAGCATGACCTCCTCGCACCACTTGATGTTACTTCCAAGAGCACGGCTAATGACCTGCGCTGTTACTGTACACACCATAAATATCAGAACAAGACGACAGAACGCTTCTACAATGGCATATACAAATCCGATGGCATTTTCAATTTTTTCTTTCATCGCCTATACCCTCTTCCAATCTTTGATACAGCCTATTATTTTCCTAAAGCTTCATTGATAGCGTCTAACAGATCGCCGTATTTTGCAGAATACTCTTCATAAACAGGAGCCATAGCTTCTCTGAAGGAATCTAATGTTGCATCATCTGGCTCTACGATGGTTGCACCTTTATCCTTTAAGGTCTGAATGGATTCAGCTACAGAATCATCCCAGATCTCTCTGTCATATGCAGTTGCATCTGCCATAGCCTCATTTACGATCTCTTTGTCTTCATCGCTGAGGGAATCCCACAGATCCAGATTCATGCAGATAACATCCATGGTAGTTACGTGATTGTCCATCAGTACATATGGAGCAACTTCATATAAGCTGTCAGAAAGGATGATGTTAGGATTGTTCTCACCGCCCTTGCATACGCCGGTCTGCAGTGCGCTGTACACTTCGTTTGCAGATACATTTACAGGATTTCCGCCTAAGCAGCTTACCATAGAGTTCATCAGCTGGTTGTTCTGAACACGGATAGCAAGTCCCTTGAAATCATCCAGACTGTCAACTTCTGTAGTTGTATAGAAGCAGCGGCTTCCATTATCTGTGAAACCGATTCCCTGGATGCTGTAGTCATTCAGACCATTCTTAACGGTGGTTCCAACTTCACCTTCCAAAACTTTCCACATCTCTGTATTGTTCTTAAACAGAAATGGCAGTAAAAATACCTGGGTATCTTCATATAATCCGCTTAATGTACCAAGGGATAATTTTGCTACATCAACGGTTCCTGCCTGAAGCTGTTCCATATAAGAAACTTCATCACCCAGGATAGAAGATTCATATACGTCAATGGCAATACGTCCGTTGCTCTTCTCATAAACTTCATCAGCAAACTTGACCAGAGCCTTTGTGGTTGGATAATCCTTTGCAGCATCTGTAGCCAGTTTCCAGGTCATTTCAGAACCTGTTTTCTGCGCATCACTTCCAGCTGTTTCTGTGCTTTCCCCTGTTGCTGTACTATCTGCCTCTTTTGCACTTTCAGGTGCCTTTGTATCTGCTGTCTGTGAACCGCCACATGCGGTAAGTCCCATAACCATAGATGCTGCCAGAGCAGCTGCTAACATTTTTTTCATTTTTGCCATCCTCCTGTATACATTATTTATTTAATTCTTTTAATATAGTTTCTCTTAACTCATCTGCCATCTTCTGATATTCTGCTTCGGTCAGCTCTTTCTTTCCCTGTGTATCATCAAATGGATTTCCCCAGTCCGGACCATCTTTATATTTAGGAACAACATGTACATGTACATGAGGTACCAGATCTCCAAATGTTGCATAATTGATCTTATCTGGATGGTACAGTTCAAAGATCGCTTTGGCTGTAGCTGCCAGTTCTTCAAAGTATCCGTCTCTCTGTTCTTTGGTCATCTGGAAATATTCTGTCTTATGTTCATTCAGCTTTACAACGCATCTTCCCAAATATTTCTGATTTCTGTTTAAGTAGATCGTAGAATAATTTAACTTACAGATCTCGATCATCAAGCTCTTTCTCTTTTCTCCATCCTCACAATAGAAACATTCGCTCATAACCTGACTCCTTTTTATTTTATATTGTCAACATTGTCAACATTTATTTACATCGTTAAGTATACATATCTTTCCATATGTTGTCAATATTAATGTCAACTTTTTTATATTTTTAACTCTTTTTTATCATCTTGCTTACAAATCAACCTGCTTTTTCGCCTGGAATCCCCTCTGTTTTTCACAGGTTTTCCCCATTTAAAAGAAAAATTATGGTCGTTTTGTCTGTTTTGTTTCTTATATATATGTTTTTATATGTTCACAATGTTTTTAATAATTTGTTGATTATTTTATTGACTTTTTATTCAAACATATGTATACTAGCAAATGTAAAATTTCTACTGACATCTCAATAAATAAACACACACATTTATAAGGAGGACGTATCATGGCAATCACAAATGGTTTTGAAATGGTCTATAACAGACGCCTTATCTTCGGAGAAAATAAGGTTGCAGAAATCCCAGGTATCTTAAACTGGTACAATAAAAAGAAGGTACTTTTCGTAACCTTCAGCGCTGACTTTGATGCATTTAAGAAAATTTCTTCTCTTTTAACAGATGCAGGTCTGGCAGTTGTTCCTTATGAAGTAAAAAGCGAACCAACTCTTCAGATTATCGATCATGGCCGCGATATTTATGTAGCAGAAGGCTGTGACTGTACCATCGCTTTAGGCGGCGGAAGCGTTGTTGATGCTGCAAAAGTAATCGGTATGCTGGCTGTCAACGGCGGCGAGACAGAGGATTATCAAATGAGAGGCCGTGCTGTTACTGTTGAACCGCCTCTGTTCATTGCTATCCCAACTACATCTGGAACTGGTGCAGAAGCTACCAAGACCAGCGTTGTTATCAACAATAACAATCATTTAAAGAAGAGCCTGTATCATAACACTATGATCGCTGACGTAGTTGTTCTGGATCCAAGCCTGACTCTGGCTCTTCCGCCACGCATCACTGCTGCTACTGGAATGGACGCTTTAAGCCATGCCATCGAATCTTATGTTTCCTTAAACGCAACGCCAATTACCGAAATGTATGGTTTAAAGGCTATTGAACTGGTAAATAAATATCTGGAAGAAGCATACCGTAATCCTGATAACCTGGAAGCAAGAGCAGGAATGATGTTGGCAAGCTACTTTGGCGGAGTTGCTATTACTGCAGGTATCGGTATTGCTCATATCATGGCTCAGCCTTTAGGCGGCGAGTACGGCATTCCTCACGGTGATGCATGCTCCATTTTCCTGCCAGGTTCCATTATGTTAAACCAGGAATATGCCGAAAAGAAATATGTAGACGTTGCCAAAGCATTTGGCGTTTATAAAGAAGATGCTTCTGATAAAGAAAATGTTCAGGCACTTTTAGATAAGATCACTGCCCTGCAGAAAGCCATCGATGCTCCGCGCTGCTTAAAGGGTTATATGAAAGAAGAGCCAAGCATGGATTATCTTATTGATGTAATCAAGAGAACTACCGGACATATCACCTGCAATCCATGCCCATTAAACGAAGAACTGATGAAAGCAGCTTATGATCTGGCAATGAAGGATTGACGTTTTTTTTACATGAATTGCAGGAATGGATCTGGCATGTTAAAATATTAAATATATACATGATCCATAGCGGACAGCCCGCAATTAACAAACAATATAGTTAGGTACAATATGAGTAAAGAAAAATTTCGCTATTCTATGATTTATGATGACATCAAAAAGGATATCCTTGAGGATGTCTATGCAGTAGGAAGCTTACTCCCTACAGAGCAGGTCCTTTCCGAAAAATATGATGTCAACCGCAGCACGTTGCGAAAAGCCATGCAGATGCTGGCTGATGAAGGACTGATTGAAAAGTGCCCGGGTAAAGGCACAGTTGTCCTCAGCAGTGTTCCTGCTGCTGCAGAGCCCCCAAAAGTCACCACCAACAAAAACATCGGGTTTTTCCTTCCAAAAGAAAATATCATAACAGAGCCCTTTTATTCTTCTCTGTTTAATATACTGGAACGGGATTTCCAGAAAAACGGCTGCTCCCTGATCTACACCACGCTGGATTCTTCCGATAATATTGCTGAAAAGACAGCTGCTCTTGGACTTTCTGGTATTGTTTTTGTAAGCAACGTTTCCCAAAAACATATCGAGTACGCTGTTAGTCAGAACATTCCCTGCGTTTTAGTCAACAGTTATTCTGACAAACTTCCCTCAATCTTATCCGACAACCGCAGGGGTGCTTACCTTGCAGGCCGCTACCTCATCACAAATGGACACAAAAATGTTGCTATCTTAGCCGGTGTGCGCAGCTATCTCAGCAACCAGGAACGTTTATCCGGTTTCCTTCAAGCATTTCAGGAAGAAGGACTTACTATTCATCCGGAACTGATCCTGGAAACAGGCTCCTGGCTTTATGATGCAGCGGAAAAAGTATGCTTTGATTTCTTCAGCACTTATAAAGGCGAAATGCCTACTGCCCTGTTTGCATTTAATGACCGCCTTGCAACAGGAGCCATCAATGCCATCTGTAAAACTGGTCTTACCGTACCAGGCGATGTAAGTGTCATCGGATATGATAATCTGGGCTATTACAACATTATCAGCCCGCGGATCTCCACGGTAGAAACACATATTGAAGCCATTTCCGAATCTACTGTCATGCATATGATCTGGCAGTTAAACAATGGCAATTGTCTTCCTGTAAAGATACTCACCCCAGTAGAAATAGTACCAGGCGAAACCGTTCGTTCTTTACTTTCTTAAACAGATCAGTAAAACCGCCCAAAGTTCTTTTTAAGCTTTGGACGGTTTTTATTTATGATTCTATATTCTTTTCTCTGCAGATTCCACCGGCTCCCCAGGATACTCGATCACATAAAACTCATATCCATTGATCACCCTGGTAGTACCATATACATCTTTACGTTTAAAACCTTTCCCATAATTAGCATGCACATGGCCATGAAGAAAGTATTTTGGATGATATTTATCCATCAGTTTCAGAAAAGCCTTAAATCCCCGGTGTGGGAGATCTTCCATATCATTCAGCTTATAGGCCGGCGCATGGGTTACAAGTATATCAAATCCCTTATGCCACCACAATTTCCACCGCAGTTTCCGGATACGTGCCCTCATTCTCCATTCTGTATACTGGTTTGATGCCCCTGGTATATATTCCATGGAACCTCCCAGCCCCAGAATACGCACACCCTTGTATACATAAATATTATCTTCAATACAGATACAGCCTTCCGGCGGTTTTTGCTCATATTTTCCGTCATGATTGCCCTTTACATACAAAAGAGGGGCATGGCACAATGTAGCAAAAAATGTAAGATATTCCGGAGGCAGATCACCGCAGGAAATGATCAGATCAATATCCTTCATCCGTTCCGGATCATAATACTCATATAAAAGCTTTGATTCCTGATCTGCAAATATCATTATATTCATTTATCATTCTCCGTCTCTGCCTGTCCGGCCGTCTTGATTCCCTGAAGCTGCATCAGTTCCTGTGCACGCTCATTCATCTCTTCAATCTCTGGAATATAGCCAACCACATTCTGGGCAAGCCAGTTCATGGTAATGATCTCCTCAGCCTTTAAACTTTTTCCCTGGGTGCATTTAGCACTTCCATCCTGTGCATAGATCAGGCCATCAAATGGATGGAAGCTTCCTGCTCGGATGGAGTTTTTCAAAAATTCGATCAGTCTTCTGGTGCCATTCGGGATATTTTCAGAACATATTACATCAATCACATCTGCTGACATTCCCCACCAATAGTTGACCGCCTTTTTCCCTTTCATGGACTCAATCTCTTCTGTGCTCTTAAAAGCGAGACGGATGATCTGTTCATAAAACTTCCCCCAGTGCCATACCGGCATAGCAAGGTTTTTAATAGTCCCGTCTTCTTTTTTCAGATAAAGACCATACTCTCTGGACGGGTGATCCGGATTGATCATGTCATGACCGGAAATATATCTGATCCCTTTATCATGCAAAATGTCCTCTGTATGCTTCTCTTTCTTTCTTCTGGCCCATTCCAGATGAACCTCTACATAAGGATTGACCATTCTGGCTCCCAATGCAAATGCATTGATATCCGCTAACATTCCATATGTAGGCTGTTCTGCTATATATCCCAGCTTGTCTTCTCTTGAAAGTGCAGCTGCAATAGCTCCCATAAGGAATTTTGCTTCATACATCCTTGCATAGTAATTGCACACAGAAGAATAGGACATATTAATAGAACAGTTATAAAATTTAATATCCGGATAAAAAGCCGCTGAACGTACACTCTGGTTCAGCATTCTGGATGTAATGGTAAAAATAATGGTGCAGCCTGCTTTTACTTCCTTTTCGATGGCCGCTGCCACATCGTCTTCTGTCTCCACATGATCCACTACCATAGTCGTCAGTTTTCCGGGAAATACCTGCTCCAGATACATTCTTCCAAGCTCATGTCCGTAGATCCAACGGGACGTTTCCGCTGTTCTTCCGTAAATAAAGCCTACTTTTAATCCACTGGGGATTTCTTCCTGGGGAAGGAACCATTTTAAAATAGCCGGTTTTTTATCTTCTTCTACTTCCTGAGGATCCTGGATCAGCTCAATCTTATTTCCCCTGTTAGCCAGCTGGATCTCTTCCCAGATGCGCATCAGCGCACGATACATCTCCCGTTCTGTCTGTCCCTTTACATTATCATATCCGTAAACTTCAATATATACTAAAAATGCATCTCCCTCTGTAAGCTTCAGCCTGTCTCCATGGGCCATCTGGAAAGCCTTTGCAAAACGGCCATAAGCAGAGCGGAAATATATCCGTTCTTCCTCCGTCCATATCTGATCCGGTTTCAATCCCATCAGCTTTAAAAGTTCGTTATATCTTCCTTCCTTGCTGAACCACACATCACAGTTGGATGAAACCTTATAAAAATCCAGAAATTCATAATACAGCCTGTTTTCCAGATCATCCGTACGTTTCGGGATCAGACGGATCACTGTTCCGGGAATGCTGTAGGCCCCCAGATATTTCATGACACTGACCCTTTTATTTCCCTCCTGGACATAAAAACGGTTCATAAACTCATATGCCACTATAGGATCATTGATGCCGTCTTCTACCTGGTAATTGTAGAGGTTCTGCCATTTAATAGCAAACTCAGAACGTTCTGTAAGAAGCGGCATAAAATTATTTGCAAAAGAAATAGACCGTTCCGCTGTCTTAGTTCCCACCAGCTTCGACAATGGTATATCCATCGTCCCCAATGACACCTGTGATACGATATCCGCATAAGATAAGGCTTCATCTAACACCGGAAGATAAGGATATTCTCCTTTTGCCACTGAATCCTGGTACTGTTTTTTGCCCAGCTTTAGCGCTGCTCCATATTCTGTATCTGACATGTTTTATCCCTTTCCTTCCCTGCTCTGTTTTTATATCGTCTTTACCTGTTATTATCTGTTTTTCTTCTACGTTTATTATAAACATCTGCCATTCATCCTGCAAGATGAATCCTCTTTACAAAAATAAGTGGATTTTTATGCAATTTCTGCTAAAATGAGGTTATTAATAAGATTATTGAAAAAATTATTCAAAATACAGGAGGAACCCACTATGGACGAAAATGTGAAAAAGAGAAATGAATGTCTGGCACAGACTGTGATCAAGGGTCTTCAGTCACGTAACATGTCCGGCTACTATGCCCCAAGCAAAGAAGCTGCCTTAAAACAGGCATTAGAGCTGATCCCACAGGGAAGCAGTATTGCCATGGGAGGCTGCATGAGTGCCCATGAGATCGGACTTATCAACGCCCTTGAAGCAGGAAATTACAATTATATCGACCGCTATAAAATGGAGCCCAGAGAAGGACTTATGGCTGCTTACAATGCAGATGTTTTTCTTTCCAGTGCAAATGCCCTTACAGATGACGGTATCTTAATAAATATTGATGGCAACTCCAATCGCGTTTCCTGTATTGCCCAGGGTCCTAAAAAAGTGATCTTCATTGTGGGAATAAACAAGATCTGCAGTGACCTTGACAGTGCCATGAAACGTGCCAGAAATATTGCTGCACCTGCCAATGCCCAGAGATTCGATATTCAAACCCCATGTAAAGCGACCGGAAAATGCTTTGACTGCAAATCCCCGGACACTATCTGCTGCCAGTTCCTTATTACAAGATACTCCAGACACAAAGACCGGATCCATGTGATACTGGTAAATGATACTCTTGGGTTCTAAGTCTGACCGTCACACAGCATAGTCCAAAAGATCCCCTTCAGAAAGGAACTATCATCCATGGAAGACCGTTTAGCTGTCATCAGCTGTATTATAAGTGACCCGGAATCTGTTTCCATTATGAACGAAAAGCTCCACCTGCGTGCCCACATGATCATCGCAAGACTGGGAGTTCCCTGCCGCGAATACGGCGTATCAGTAGTCAGTGTTGTACTTCATGGAACCCAGAATGAGATCAGCTCCTTTGCAGGAGATCTGGGAAAAGTTAAAGGTGTGAAGGTGAAATCCATCCAGGTACCGGTAACTGATCCTCTGCCTGAAAATACAGACAGCCAATGAGTAGTATAATCCACAATAATTATCCGCCCCTTTCACTTGTCTAAATTTCCATCTGCCGCGTCAGCTTCAATCGACGATGCTACCGGCATCGCCTCACTCAGCTTCCTTGCACATGAAAATTTATCCTACGTGTAAGGGATCGGTAATTATCGTGGATTATACTAGAAGCTAAAAGCTGCGGACTCTTACATCCGCAGCTTTCTTAACCCCTTTAATATCTCCTCTGCTTTAAACAGCATATCTTCGATAGTAATGCCTTTTGGCTTTCTTTCCACATAATGGAACACCGGCACTTCTCCAGGTACCAGCTTTAAGGCACCACCGTAGGAATTTACCAGATCCGGTATACCTCCTACATTGATCTTCGCCTTCTGGTACATAGTCAGCTTCACTTCTTTTTCCTTCACCAGAACCTCTGTCACATAACACTTATGCGCCAAGGCACGCACTCTGGCAATGACCAGAAGATTTTCCACACTCTTTGGAATATCCCCAAAACGGTCCACCAGTTCATCCTGCATATCCATGTATTCATCTTCTGTCTCAATGGCAGAGATCCTCTTATAAATATCCAGTTTCTGATACTCATTTTTAATATATGTGGCAGGAATATAAGCATCAATATCACATTCCACGCTGGTAGCATAGGAATCTTCTTCCGTTTCCTCACCTTTTAATGCCAGAACCGCCTGGTTTAACATTTTGCAGTAAAGATCGTACCCCACTGCCTCCATGTGCCCATGCTGCTCTGCGCCAAGAACATTTCCCGCACCGCGGATCTCCAGATCACGCATGGCGATCTTAATACCGGAACCAAGCTCCGTAAACTCCCGGATTGCCTGAAGGCGTTTTTCCGCTTCTTCCTTTAAAAGCTTATCCCTCTTATACATTAAAAATGCATAGGAAGTGCGGTTGGATCGTCCTACGCGTCCACGGAGCTGATACAGCTGCGAAAGTCCCAGACGGTCTGCATCGTGGATGATCATGGTGTTGGCATTTGGAATATCAAGACCGGTTTCAATAATGGTAGTAGATACTAAAACATCGATCTCACCATTAATAAAATCAGTCATGATCCGCTCTAACTGATGCTCATGCATCTGTCCATGGGCAAAAGTAACTACTGCATCCGGCACCAGCTTCTGGATTCTTGCCGCTACCTCATCAATATCTGTTACCCGGTTATATACATAATACACCTGGCCTTTTCGTGCCAGCTCCCTGTTAATGGCTTCCCGGACCATTTCCTCATTATATTCCATTACATAAGTCTGGATAGGCGTACGGTCTACAGGCGGCTCCTCCAGTACGCTCATATCCCGGATCCCCGCAAGGCTCATGTGCAATGTTCTTGGAATAGGAGTTGCAGTCAGAGTCATAACATCTACATTTTCCTTTAACTGCTTGATCTTTTCTTTATGGGCCACACCAAAACGCTGTTCCTCATCAATGATCAGAAGCCCCAGGTTTTTAAACTTTAAGTCTTTGGAAAGCACTCTGTGAGTGCCGATCACAATGTCTACCATGCCTTTTCGCAGGTCTTCCAATGTCTTTTTCTGCTGGGATGGGGTGCAGAAACGGCTTAACATATCAATCCGTACCGGAAAATCCTTCATTCTCTGGACAAAGGTATTGTAATGCTGCTGTGCCAGAATAGTAGTAGGCACCAGATACACTACCTGCCTGCTGTCCTGGACTGCCTTAAAAGCAGCCCGAAGAGCGATCTCTGTCTTGCCATAGCCAACATCACCACAGATCAGCCGGTCCATGATCTTGCGGCTTTCCATATCCTTCTTCACTGCTTCAATAGCATCTAACTGGTCATCCGTCTCCTCATAGGGGAACAGTTCCTCAAATTCCTTCTGCCATACCGTATCTTCCCCGTACTGATAACCATTTTGCGCCTGACGGGCTGCATAAAGCTTTACAAGATCCCTGGCGATTTCCTGAACAGCCCCCTTTACACGGGTCTTTGTCTTATTCCACTCAGTTCCGCCTAACTTATTCAGTTTCGGCTTTTTGGCATCTGCACCGGCGTATTTCTGGATACTTTCCAGTCTGGTGGCCGGAAGATACAGATTTCCCCCGTCTCCATACTCGATCTTAATATAGTCCTTAATGACCTTGTCCCGCTCTACCTTTTCAATTCCCTTGTAGATACCAAGACCATGTTCCTCATGGACTACATAATCTCCTACTGCCAGTTCCGAAAAGCTCTGAATGGCTTTTCCCTGGTAATTGCTCTTTTTCCGTCGTTTTTTCTTCTTTTCTGTGCCAAACATGTCACCTTCTGTAATGATGACATATTTGATCAGGGGATACTCAAAACCCCGGTGGATATTTCCATAGGTAACTAAGATCTCACCTGGAGCCGCCTTATGTTCTTCCCCTGTTCCATCCGGACAATAAGCCCGCAGATCATATTCCCGCAGGTCACTGGCCAGCCGGCTGGCTCTTGTCCTGGACGCAGACAGTAAAACCACCCTGTAGCCTTCTTTTTTCCACCGGGTTAGATCGCTTATGAGCATGTCAAAACTGTTCTGATAGGAGTTTACGTTGCGTACATCAAAGCTGAACTTTTCCTTTACCTTCATGCCTGGAAGCTTCTGGTCAAGACCGGTAAGCATCACTGTATAAGGGCTTTGAAGCTTTGCAAGAACCTGTGCCCCTGCATAGAGAAGCTCTGTCTGGCCAGGAAGAAGATATCCCTTTTCCAGGCGGTGGATCATGCTTTCACGAAATTCCTGCTCTACAGTCTCGCCCTTATCCTTTAATCTCGCCGGTTCATCCAGACAGATCAGCGTATCTCCCGCCGGAAAGTAGTCCAGAAATGACACTGTTTCCGGGCAGAAATACCGGATATAGGCATCAAGTCCATCCCGTTTCCAGCCTTGTGTAATCCCTTCTGTCAGTTCTTTGATGATCCCCCTGATGCGGGATGCTTCCTCGATCTGATGTTTGGCCCTTAAGGCTGCTTCATATTCTTTTTCTTCCTTTTCCAGCCTCTCTATCCCGGCTTCCAACTGCTTTTTCGTTAAAATGGTCTCTGCTGCCGGATAAATGGTGATCTTTTCCAGCTGTTCCACAGACCGCTGGCTTTCCGGGTCAAAGCTGCGGATAGAGTCTACCTCATCATCCCACAGTTCAATACGCACCGGCACTTCTTCTGTCAGCGGGAAAATGTCCACAATGCCACCACGGATTGAAAACTGGCCCATTCCGTCTACCTGGGCCGTACGCTCATAGCCCAGTGCTGTCAGCCGCGCTTTCCACTCATCCAAATCCATGACCTGACCATTTTCCACAGTCACTGCCTGCTGCTTTAAAAATACTAAAGGCAGCAGATGATCCATAAGACCGTCCAGCGTAGTGACGACCACGCCTTCTTCCTCTTCCATCAGGTGCCGCCATACGGCAATACGCTGGCGGGTCATCAGGTTTCCATGGATATCCGCACTGTAAAACAGCAGATCCTTTGCCGGATAAAGCCATACGTTTTCCGTAAAGCTGCGAAAATCATCATAGATCTCCCTAGCTCTCTGGTCATCATAAGTCACCACCAGTTTCCAGGAAAAACCCCCGTCTTTTCCCAGCCAGTGCATCAGGTGTACCTTCTGGGAATCAAGGGTTCCCGTTGCCTGGACCGGTCCTTTTGCCTTTTTTAACGCTTCCTGTAGATTTTCATATTCCTGTAATTCCAATAACGGATTTTCCATATTTTCCCCTTATATCCTGTATCTGATGACCAACCCTTTTGCTTCTATATTCTCCCGGAATCTTTTTCTACTTGATTTTGCGAGAAGATTTTTTATTTATGGCCATTAAACCGGTTCATAGCCGCATCTGCCCCTTCTGTGATCATAACCTCTACCGCATCTGCCGCATCTTTAAATGCCTGTTCCATTTTCTCACGGTCTTCCTTAGAAAAACAGCTGAGTACATAATCTGCCAGATCCATTCTGGGGGGCTTGTCACCTACGCCCACCTTGATCCTTGGAAACTCCTGGGTTCCCAGATGGGCAATGATATTTTTAATACCATTATGGCCGCCTGCACTGCCTTTCTTACGGATGCGCAGCTGACCTACATCCAGACTGATATCATCATATATAACAATAATATGCTCCGGATCCACTTTATAGAAATCTGCCGCTTCTCTTACGCTCTCACCGCTTAAATTCATAAAAGTCTGGGGTTTTAAAAGGATCACCTTTTCCCCTGCGATGATCCCCCTTCCATAAAGTCCCTTAAACTTCTTCTCATCCACAGATGTGTTTAACCTGTCCGCCAGCACATCAATGGTATCAAATCCCACATTATGTCTTGTCTTCTCATATTCCCTTGTAGGGTTTCCCAGTCCTGCTATGATATACATAAAATATTTTCCTTTCCAAAACACGCCTGAAAGCGCTAGATTCCGCCATATAGGGGTATCTAACGCTCATTTTACTAATACATTGTTTATGAAACGATGTACTAACCGTTCACTTATTCTAGCAGATATGGCCTTCTTTTACAAGCCGTGATTCTTTTTACCAGGGATTTCGCTTTTAGCACTGTATATTTATAAATAGCTCCCCTCCCACACTTATTTTCTTTTGTCCGATAACCCCTTTATTTTCTCCGGGATTTTATATACACTTTTCATATATGAGAATTCCCCGTTCTGCCAGATGGATCCCTGGCAAAACGGGGAACTTTTTATCCCTTTTTCTCACTTCCCGCCAATGTCTCCAGCGCCCGCTCTTTTGTAAACAGACCGCAGGCTACCAGCCGTTCCACCACCTGCTCCTGGCGTTTTTCGGCCAGCTCCAGGTTTACAGTGGGGGCATATTTGGATGGTGCATTAGGAACGCCTGCAAGGAGTGTGCTTTCATAATCAGTCAGGTCTTCTGGTTCTTTTCCGAAATAACCTTCGCTGGCATCTTTAATACAGTAATATCCGTTTCCAAAATAAATGGTATTTACATAAAGCTCTAAGATCTCATTTTTAGTGTAAGCCCGTTCCAGTGCAAAGGCCATAAATACCTCTGCCGCCTTCCGTTCCATCTTCTTTTCCTGGGTGAAGTACAGATTTTTTGCCAACTGCTGTGTGATCGTGCTGCCGCCTTCTACGAAACATCCTGCTTTCACATCATTGACTATGGCTCTTGTAATAGCAATGGGATCAATACCAATATGTCCATAAAATCGGTGGTCTTCCACAGAGAGGACTGCATCCGTGTAAGTCTCCGGAAGGTCAGAAAACAAGGTGTAGCTTTTCTTGGAACGGATCTCATTTATTTTATCTTCCAGGCTGACCTGGGCAATGGCATCCTTATACATATCATAACCACGGATACCGATAGTCACTGCAAAATACATAACTACCGCACAGAGCACAGCTGTCACTCCTTTAAGCCAGTTAAACGCTGCACGCTTCTTTTTCCCGGTGCTTCCTGCTGTATTGTATTTTCCATTGTCTTTCGTCCTCATCTGCTCACCTTCTCTCCTGTGCTATATAACTCAGGCTCAAGCACCTATGCTCTCTCCCGCCCGCGGCAGCGGTCGGGGCCTTCCCTTAATTACAGTATAACACACCAGAACAGGCAAGTCTTTGAGGCTCCCTTAAAGAACTCTGACTAAAATCTGACTGTTTCTTAAAGTTTTTCTAAAGGAGTTTTGAAATAATTTGAAAACTGCATCTGGGCATCGGAAAGAGCCTCTTTTGGTGTCACAATACCAGTGTAGGCATTCTTAACCGCCAGTCCCAGGATGCTTAAAAATTTACGCTCATCAAAAGGCACAGAAAGCTCTGCCGGAAGCCGGTTTCCCTTTGAAATAGGAAAGCAATGTCTGGAAAGCTTCAGCCACGGATAGTTATGTAAAACCTCATAATTGTCATAGGTTCTGCGGCATGGCGATGTACTTCCCAGTAATGCTGATGCCGAACACAGGGGCTCACTGCACATCCATTTAATAAAGGAAAGTGCATCTTTTGGCCGCTTACAATACTTAGAAACACCTAAACTACCGCCTCCAAGCACCGGATTATTTCCCGGCATCATGGAATAGCCTACATTTCCTACTACATGAGAGCTGTGGGATGACAGATCGCTGGCATAGTTGCTGTATAAAATGGACATGGCAAAATTTCCTTCTGCAAAGCGTTTTGCAGTCTGGGTCCACCAGCCGCAGTATTCCGGCGATGTACACCGCCGCAGCTCTACCAGTTCCGTAAGGGCCTGCTGGCACGCAGGAGAATCCAAATGGATCTGTCCGTCTGCACCATACAGGTTTTCCTGAATAGCAAATAATCTTGCTAAAAATTCAGAACCTGCCACACCGGTAGACCCAAGTGTAATGGTAGATCCATAAGGAACCGGTGATGACGGTGTCAGATCTCTGGTGAAAAACGCAGCAATCCTGTTATATTCCTCAAAAGTTTTCGGCGGCTGCAATTCCTCATGAAACTGTTCAAAATAAGTCCGCTTGCAGATAGGACTTTCAAACAGGTCTTTCCTATAGTAAAGGATCTGTACGCTGGGCGTAACCGGCAGTGCATAGATCTGGTCATTGACCCGGCAATAATGCTCCGGAACTCCTTCCACATACTGTCCCAGACTGTTTTCAATATCCTCATCAATTTCTGACAGCGGCCGCAATAACTTCTGGGCAAACCAGGACAGCCAGGTCATATCCAAACGCAGGATATCAAAACGTGAGGTTTCATCTAAGGAATTAAATGCCTCATAGATCTCATCATATGAAAGGATGCACACATTTACATCAACTCCCGTTTTCTGGGTAAATAACCGTGAAAATGTTTTCATAATGTAAGCTTCCGGGCTGTCCAGCGTTACAATGTTTAAAGGCTGGGAGCTTTCCGGTTTCCGGATGTTCACAAACCAGTTCTGGAATCCATCCCCCACCATCATCCGGTTCACATGGTTCTCTGACTCACTGTTTTCTGGTATTCCCCCCCACAGTCCTTTTTTTTCTGCTGTGCTTTCTTCCGCTGTATACTCTTCTGCTGTCTTTTCTTCCCCTCCGGTCTCTTCTGCCTTTTGGATCAGCATTTTCGCCGCCCTTTTTCCCAGCTGACGGTAATTCATTTCATATTTAATAAAGTCATTTTCCGGAATGGTAAATAATGGTGAGACCGTATAAATATCTGGCGAGCCTTCTTCTTTTCCATAAAAGGTGGTACACATATCCTTAGCGCTTTCCGCAAATCCATAATTGGATATAAAAAATGCCTGTGGCAGCGTCCCGTTAAATATCTGCATGATATTCTGGTATTTTCGAAATGAGTCCGTCCAGATCTGGATCACCTGGCAGGCAGAACCTTCCATTCTGGTCAGGAAGCCCCGGCAGAAATCTTTTTCACTGGAATAATCCGGATTTCCTGTAAGCAGACAGATGCTTCGATATCCCGCCTGCAGTGCCTTCTCTGCCATGGCCTGTCCCGCTTTTTCATAATCAAACCCAATAAAATCAGAAGGAAAACCTGTTTTCCGGTCCACAAAAAGTACCGGAATATCAGTCCCATTATTTGAATCCGGTTCCATTTCCCCAAAAATCCCACTGTTTTTATAAATAACCGTTTCGCTGGCAGTACCCGCTACAGCGGAAATGCAGGCAATTCCCTTTACCTGCCTCACTTTTGCCTCTGAAAATGCAGCCACTTCGCTTTCCGGTGAATTTTCATTGGTCAGGTGACGTGATACCAGATAACCATGTTCCTGGGCATAATCTTTAAAGCTGAAATAAAAATCCTCATACTGCCTGGCCCGTGAATCAGGCATGACCAGGGCCAGACAGTCATTGGTTCCTTTACGCAGCAAAGCCGCTCTCTCATTTGGAACATATCCCAGCTGTCTTGCAGCTTCCAGTACACGGCGTATTTTGTCACTGCTTACATTTCCCTTACCATTTAATACATTGGAAACCGTTCCCTGAGCCACACCGGCTTTCTTCGCAATATCTTTAATGGTTGCCATATATGCTCCTCCTGATACCTTGATGCTTCTGAGTATACCATATCTATGTGAAAACCACAATTACACCTCTGTAAATTGAACATCGTTCAACCACATTCTTTGTAAAGGAACTGTAAAAAATATATAACATAGGTAAATCTGTTAAAGTACCACGTAAATTCAAAATAAATATTGTGCAAAAAATCAAAATAATATTTGACACGTTTCAATAATAATGTTATAGTGAACTTAAGAGCAAATCACGGACCTTAAAAAGGCCTATCAATGTAAACAAAAAAGGAGGAGTATCATGAAAAAGAAACTCGTACTTGCATCATCTGCCTGTTTAGTAGCATCTGCTATGGCATTAAGCGGCTGCTCCGGCAGTTCCAAGCCAGCTGAAACCAGTGCAGCAGCTGAAAAATCCGAAGCAGCAGCCGATACAACCACTGCAGCAGCTGAAAGCGGTTCATCTGACACCATGCACCTGTCATTCTACTACCCGGTAAACGTAGGCGGCGATGCTGCAAAGCTGATCGAGAAGATCTGCGCAGACTTTAACGCTGAGAACCCTGATATTGTTGTAGATCCTGTTTATACCGGAAACTACGATGATACTGTTACAAAGATCCAGACTGCTATCCAGGGAGGCACACCTCCAGATGTATTTGTAAGCCTTGCTACCCAGCGTTTCACCATGGCTTCCACAGGTATGGCAATGCCTTTAGATGACCTGATCGCAGCAGATGGTGATGAAGGAAAAGCTTACATTGATGATTTCTTAAGTGGATTTATGGAGGACTCCTACGTAGACGGCAAGATCTACTCCATCCCATTCCAGAGAAGTACAGAGATCCTTTTCTATAATAAGGATGCATTCAAGGAAGTTGGCCTTGATCCAGAAAAAGCACCTGCAACCTGGGATGAACTGGTTGAGGATGCACAAAAGCTGACCAATGAAAACCGTTACGGTGTTGGTATTGCATTAAACTCCGGTTCCGCACAGTGGACCTTTACAGGCTTCTGCTTACAGAACAGCAAAAACGGTGAAAACCTGATGGCTGAAGACGGAAAATCCGTTATGTTCGATACCCCGGAAAATGTAGAAGCACTTCAGTTCTGGCTTGACCTTCAGAACAAATATAAAGTAATGGCTCCTGGCATCGTTCAGTGGACCGATCTTCCTACCCAGTTCTTAGCAGGCGAAGTAGCTATGATCTACCACACCACAGGAAACCTGGCAAACATCAGCAAGAACGCTACCTTTGAATTCGGTACTGCATTCCTTCCTGGAAATGCCCGTCAGGCAGCTCCTACCGGCGGCGGAAACTTCTACATCTCCGAAGGTATTCCGGAAGACCACGTACAGGCAGCATGGAAATTCATCAAGTTCGCTACTGAGCCAGAACGCGCAGCACAGTGGGCACTGGATACCGGTTATGTAGCAACCAGACAGTCCTGCTTCGATCTGGATATCATGAAAGAATACTACGACAAGCTGCCTCAGGCTAAGATCGCTTACGAACAGATCCCGATCTCCAAGCCAGAGCTTACTACTTACAATGCAGCAGAGATCTGGAGAGTCTTAAACGACAATATCCAGTCTGCAGTAACTGGTGACGCAACTGCTGAAGAAGCATTAAGCGCAGCTCAGGAACAGGCAACAGAAGTTCTGTCTGAGTATCAGTAGAATTAAACAGATACTTTCTGAAATGAGGTTGGTGCTGCCGTGCTTTACGGCAGCGCCAATTTATTTCATATTTTCTACTGTTCTCTCGAAATCTGATAATTGGAAAATCTGATAAATGGAGAAGCAATGATGAAAACACATACAAAAAAGCAGCGTGAACTGCGAAACACTCTCATAGGATGGTTATTGGTAATGCCTTCCCTGATCTTTATGGCAGCCTTTACTGTATGGCCGGTCTTTCGGAGCATCTGGCTCAGTCTCACAAAATATAAGCTCGGTATGAGCGCACCGGAATTTATCGGTCTGAAAAACTATATCAATCTGGCCGGATCTTCTCTTTTCTGGAAAGTAATGGGAAATACGCTGTTTTTTGCGTTGATCACCATTGTTCCCAGTATGGTAGTCGGTCTGTTTTTAGCAACCTTAGTCAACCGTAAAAGCCGTCTCATCGGTTTTGTCCGTACTTCCTATTTCTATCCGGTGGTTATGCCCATGATCGCTATTGCCAGTATCTGGATGTTCATTTACATGGCAAAAAACGGCTTACTTGACCAAATGCTTATCAGCATGGGATTTCAGCCTATGAATATCTTATCCAGTAAAAAGACTGTTCTTCCAGCTATGGCCTTTATGTACGTATGGAAAGAGGCCGGATATCTGATGGTATTCTTCCTTTCCGGTATCCAGAGCATTTCTACCGATGTAAATGAGGCAGCACGCATTGACGGTGCTAACTCCTGGACTATTTTCCGCAAGATCACCTTACCGCTTCTTGCACCGACCTTCCTGTTTGTATCCACCATTGCGCTGACTAACAGCTTTAAGCTGGTGGATCATGTAGTCATTATGACAGAGGGAGCTCCAAACAACGCTTCCACACTGCTTCTGTACTACATTTACCAGCAGGGATTTACAAACTTCAACTACGGCGTATCTTCTGCACTGACAACGGTTATGCTGCTTCTGCTTATGGTAGTAGCACTTCCTCGTTTCTTAAGCCAGGACAAGAAGATCCAGTACAACTAAAGGAGGCCTTACACCATGCAGAAAAAACATTTGATCGGTGCCGGGATCACCGCATTTTCCGTTATTTTAGGCCTGCTTTGGCTAATCCCACTTATCTGGCTGATCGGAACCGCATTTTCTGTTCCATCCTTCCATATGACACTGTTCCCAACAACAGCGTTTACACTGGACAATATTAAATATGTATGGAATGCTATTCCATTTGGCACCTATTACATCAACACTCTGACACTGGTAGTATGCACCTTTGCCGTACAGTTCTTTACTTCCACTCTGGCTGCCTATGCGCTGGCCGTTCTGGATTTCAAGGGACAGGCACTGGTATTTGCTGTGATCTTTATGCAGATCATTATCCCAAATGACGTTCTGATCACACCAAACTTCATGACTCTGTCTGACTTAAAGCTGATCGATACCAAGATCGGTATGATGCTTCCATTCTACGGCAGTGCCATGGCTATCTTCTTGCTCCGCCAGCACTTTAAATCTATTCCAAAGGCACTGGCTGAAGCCGCAAAGATCGACGGTGCCAACACATGGCAGACCATCTGGGGTGTATACATGCCCTGTGCAAAACCGGCATATCTTTCCTTTGCCGTTATCTCTGTCAGCTACCACTGGAACAACTATCTGTGGCCTTTAATCGTAACTAATTCTCCTACTAACCGTACACTGACTGTAGGACTTGCTATTTTTGCAAAATCAAAGGAGGCTAACATGCAGTGGGCCAATGTGTGTGCTGCAGCCTTTATCATCATTGTTCCTCTGCTCTTAGCCTTCTTAGTTGCCCAGAAACAGTTTATGAGCAGCTTTGTAAGTGCCGGCATCAAGGAATGATCGCTGAAAATACCCATTAAGGAGGAAAGGCATGGAATTAAATTTTACCGGAAAAGGCAGCGCTTTTTATCCTCCCTTCAAGAATACGGGAGCATACATGCTTTCCGGAAAAGCGCTTTATCTTATTGACTGCGGAGAGACCATGTTTGATGTGCTTTATCACAAACTGGACCTGGCTTCCATTGAAGATGTTTATGTTATCCTGACCCATATGCATGCCGATCACGTAGGAAGCCTTGGAACCCTGATCTCCTATTTTTACTGTCTCTTCAACAAAGCTATTCATGTGGTTTATCCACAGGAGACCATTAAACAGCTTCTTACATTAGAAGGGATAACACCTTTAGGCTACCATTACCATGAAACACTTCCTGAAAATCCGGCCGGACTGACTGCAGTTCCCGTGGAGGTGAAACATGCCCTGGATATGAAATGCTATGGCTATGTTTTAAGCAATGGTACAGAGTCTATCTACTACAGCGGTGACTCTTCTGAACTGCCTGAAGACATCAGAAACCGCTTCCTGGCAGGAGAAATAAACCGTATCTACCACGATACCAGTACCCACGATTCACCGAATCCATCCCACTGCTACTACGGCAAGATGGAAAAATGGATCCCCCGTGAAGAACGCCACAGAGTCTACTGTATGCACCTTGACAGTCCCTGTGAGGATATGTTGAAAGAAAAGGGCTTTAGTATTGTGGAGGTTGTGGAAGAATAAATACACAAAAATAGAAATCTTAAAAAGGCGGTCTGGTTTAAATTAACCGGATCGCCTTTTCATATTTTCCTCGAAATCTGAAAACTATTATATTTACTGTATTCTAGCCAAAAAATCCTCTTCTGAACCAGCTCTGGCCGCTGCCTTAAGCCATACACTCAGACGTTCCATATCTGTTTCAGACAAGATCATCCTGCGCGTACTCTCTGATACCGGTCCGTTTTCTTCCAGAAGTTCCAAAATGCTTTGTGCTTTTCCCTGGACCTTTCCACAGCTTAAGCCTCTAGCCATTCCTTTTTCCAGTCCAATCTTCTCTCCACGTTCCAATCCTATTGACAAGATGCTCATCCTTACAGCCTCCCATTCTTCTGATTGCTTTACTTCTGTCACGA